>ERZ773218.557-NODE-557-length-45265-cov-273.097899_pt1 | contig 45265 bp, 34 predicted proteins | sample MGYA00580527_ERZ773218 | MGnify/ENA primary metagenome ERZ773218 (study PRJEB29015, sample SAMEA2737763) | human gut metagenome | biome: human gut; feature: human-associated habitat; material: faeces | place: China | collected 2012 ...
TTCATGTATCTCTCTTAACATGCAACTAATCGCTATCTTATCCCGAATTGGGGTATATACTTTTTTAAATTTTAAAATAAATGGAATAAAAAAAAATAATAATTTTGCTTTAATGTTTTGCTTTTTCTTTGCTTGGTTGTCAAAATGTTAAGTTACACATTATTATATAGATTTTATTTGTGTTATGATTATGCGTAAAACGGTAGACAAATTGTAATGTTGGTTTATAGATATGTTGACAAGTTGACTGGTGGGTTAGGAAAAATACACTTGTTTAGTAGACAAATAGATGAATAAACAAGTTGACAATGATATTCGTCATCCTCCGAATCCACAGCATTTTGTAGGCAGACGAAGGAAAACAGCCTCGTGAATACGTCGCATCGCCTACTTGTTGATTCGTCTGCCCTTTCCTTGCCTCTTAGCCGAATCCATGCGAAACTTGAGGTAACTACTCAGCACCCCACAGCATAAGATAGTCAAAGGCACTCGTTTGTTATTCATAAACTTGATTTTGGTAACTACTCATGTCCTGGGGGTGCTGAGTAGTTACAGTAGTTACCAGATTCGTTAACAAATAATAAAGGTCTAGTTTACCTTTGGGAAATCAGAATTATTTTTTACTTTTGTAAAAAACTAAAAAATGTATCTTTACACAACTACGATAAGAAATGGAAATTGATAACAAGACAAAATACAGAATTCATAGGATTCTGTTCTTTCTACTGACATTGGTTTTGTCCGCAAAGATGACGTATGCTACTGATGTAAGAACGTATCACGATGCGATTAATGCGCTTGACGTCAATTCGCTGCCGCAGGTCAATCTCATCTTGGCTGACTGCCTGCTCTCAAAAGGTAGTTACATCCAAGGTAAAATGATACTAGCTGATTATGCCAGAAGAACCAGAGGGGTAACAGTTGACACGTTTGACGTAAAGGTGAAATACAGAGGTTCTTCTTCTATGAGCTATGAGAAGAAGTCCTTTGCAATCAAGACCATTGCCTCAGACGGATCTTCCATGGATGTCAATATGCTTGGAATAAGAAGCGACGACTCTTGGATATTGGATGCGATGGCCAAAGACAGACTTCGAATGCGCAACCGTCTTTGTTTTGACATATGGAATGATTTCAGCCACACACCTTATACTACTAAGTATGGCAACAGGAATGGCACAAAGGGCTATTATGTAGAAGTATACCTCAATGGCGTATACCATGGGTTATATTGTCTTTCTGACAAGATAAACCGCAAGTTACTTGATCTAAAGAAGGCTAAGGAAAAAGAGGGAGCCGTAACTGTAAAGGGGCTGTTGTACAAAGGTAACAGCTGGGGGGAGGGCGCAGATCTTCTCGGTTGGGATAATGCACCGATGAACACAGACGTGTGGAATGCTTGGGAATTGCAATATCCAAGTGACTATCCGTCGGAGCAAGCCTGGAAGCCATTGACTGAATTAATCGATTTCCTATCGGAATCAAATGACGAAGAGTTTGCAAAATCCTACAAAGAATGGTTGTACACCGACAACTGGATAGACTATTTCACATTCATCAACGTTCTCTATATACGCGATTGTCCCTTCAAGAATACATTCTTGTCTACTCAAGACATTACGACGGGCCATTGCTATATGATTACACCTTGGGACTTGGACACCTCATTAGGCGAAGATTGGGAAGGTAGCTATTACCCTGACCACACCCCTGTCGGGTTTAACGATTGTGTCGGCGGATACACACGGCTTATCCATTCTAATGTTGATGGCTTTGCCGACAATGTCAAGAAGCGGTTGTCTTCTATGATAGAAGGTTCTTTCTCATTTTTAAATATATCAGACAAGATAAAGGCTTACCACGATCAGCTTGTTAACTCTGGTGCATGGCAACGTGAATATGACCGATGGAATGGCAATCCAGTTCCTCTGAAGGCAAACATGGATGATGAGATTTCCTATGTTTTGAATTGGTATGAGGGCAATCTTGCTGCAATCCGAGAGGTATGGGATATCCCCACCTCTGGCATTGTGGGAATAGGCTGCACTACTTCACCAGTATCTTCTGATATATTCACCTTGGAGGGGTAGAAAGTAAACATCCCTTATTCAGAGCTTCCTCAAGGTCTCTATATAGTGAATGGACACAAGATGTTAAAACGGTAGGAAAAGGTAAATGCAAGATGAAGAAACCCGTGGAATGGAAATAAAGCACACCCCGTGCGATACATCAATGTTCCTTAATTCGTTTTTGATTTTCATTCAATTCAAGGCAGTCTTGTACCGCCATTGTAGCTTCAATGATACAGCTTCTTCACAACTCATTGTTGGAGAAGCCGTATCAGTCTATGAACGGAATTTAAATCGAATCATATTTAATGGCCATTTGTACCGCTATTGTATCTCAGCTGCCACGATTTCTCCATATTCCATTGATGGAAAGGGACGCATCCGATAGACCCTGTGGGATGGCTACCCTAAGGCAATCCCAATACCGTACACAAACGATACGTATTTGCGAAAAAAGTAGTACCTTTGTATTATGAATCAGAATAGCACTTCCAATATGTATAAAGGTCTGGCATCATACTTTCTTCCCGAAGGTGTGCTGGATATTTTGACGTTACCGATTTTGCAGAAGTTCCGACCAAAGACAAGAACGTGTTGTACACGACCGAACTGCACATCTATCTTGATGAGAGAGATAATCGGACTCCCGATATGGAATGTTCTGTCAGTGATGGTTTTGGAGAAGAGTCGTGCCTTCTATACTTTCCTACCCGTGACAAGAAGACCGTTCTTCATGTGCGTCGCCGCCGTTGGACGTTAAATGACGGTACGACAAGAACTGTAGATTTGGAAAAGAAAATAGAACTGAGACAGTCTGGCACGCGATACTCCAAGAGCTTCGCGCTTTTTTTAAAGAAAGCGAATGGATAACGAGACTATTACTGCTCATCAGATGGGCTACACCTATATGATAAACAGTAGTACGTTTGCCAAAAGATATAAGGATACACTTAGCGACTATAACACATGGAACCAGAAAGTCCATGCTGAAAAATGAGCGCTGCTTCCAGAAAATATTGGCAATGAACACGGAATAGACGAGACTTCACTGCAAGGTGAATTATACACGATAATCCACAATAAGGATGGTCATGGAAGAAAAGGTTCCATTGTTGCTGTAGTCAAAGGCACTAATCCGATGGATGTATTGAGGATACTGTATCAATTGCCTGATGACAAGCGCAATAATGTAGAGAGTGTCACAATGGATTTGTCTGACAGTATGCGTGCAATAGCCAGAAGCGCCTTCCCTAAAGCAACAGCCATACGCGACTGTTTCCATGTGGTAAGACGTGGTGGCGGGGCTTGTGTGGAAATACAACTTGAGCATACTTACACAAATATAATTAATAAATTTGGGAGTTTACCCTATTATCATTACTTTTGTATTTAAGTTTCCATACTATTCGCCCATTGGTAGCATTGTGGATAACTTTGCTGACAATATGGTGCCTCGCCATGAAAAGTCCCTGCAGAGAGGGGACTGGCGACAGGTGCAGGGATTGTGGAAAAATATGCCATCCGCATAGCCTGCACCACAAGAGAAAGAATTGAAAAATAAAAAAACAGAAGATTACAAAATGCAAGAGACAAGACAAAATCGTATAGCAAGACTCCTGCAGAAGGAGCTGAGCCTTATTTTCCAGAGTCAGACAAGAGCCATGCACGGAGTGATGGTGTCGGTGACGAGGGTCAGGGTGAGTCCAGACCTCAGCATCTGCACGGCATATCTGAGCATCTTCCCGTCGGACAAGGGAGAGGAGATAATAGAAAACATCAGAAAGAACGAGAAGACGGTGCGCTACGACCTCGGTCAGCGGGTGCGCAACCAGCTGCGAATCATTCCGGAGCTGCGCTTCTTCATCGACGACTCACTCGACTATATTGAGCATATCGACGAGCTTCTGAAGAAATAGGAGAGTCATGAATTTTCCATTCTACATAGCACGCCGTTACCTCTTCTCAAAGAAGAGCACACACGCCATAAACATCATCAGCTGCATCAGTGCCGTTGGTGTGGCAGTGGCCACGATGGCTCTCGTGGTGACACTCAGTGTGTTCAACGGTTTCCACGACCTCGTGGCATCGTTCTTCACATCCTTCGACCCGCAGATAGAACTCGTGCCTGCAGAGGGAAAGACGGCACCTGCCGACGACCCGCTGCTGCAGAAGGTGAGAAAGCTGCCGGAGGTTGACGTGGCGTCGGAGTGTGTGAAAGACCAGGCGCTCGCCATATACAAGGGCAAGCAGACCATGGTGTGGGTGATGGGCGTTGACGACAACTTCGAACGTATGTCGCGCATCGACGACATACTGTATGGCGACGGCACGTTTCTGCTCCAGGCTGCAAACCTGAACTTTGCCGTGGTGGGCATCCGCCTCGCCGAAACTCTCGGCATGAACGCCAACTGGGACGGCAACCTGATGATATACGCTCCGCGCAAGACAGGACAGCTCGACCTCGCCAATCCATCCGACGGATTCGTAGTGGACTCGCTGATTTCACCGGGAGTGGTCTTCATGGTGAAACAGGGAAAATACGACCGCGACCACGTGATAGTGCCTATCACCATGGCGCGCACACTGTTTGAACAGCAGGGAATGCTGTCGTCGCTGCAGATTCGCCTGAAGAACGGCAGCGACCTCAATGCCGTGAAGGAGAAGATGCAGAATATCGTAGGTGACCGCTACCGTGTGCTCGACCGCTATGAGCAGCAGGCAGACACGTTCCGGATAATGAAGGTGGAGAAATTCATCGCATATATCTTCCTCACGTTTATACTCATCGTGGCGAGCTTCAATATCATAGGTTCGATATCCATGCTGATAATCGACAAGAAGGACGATGTGGTGACGCTCAGAAATCTCGGTGCTACCGACCGTCAGATTTCCCGTATATTCCTCTTTGAGGGCAGACTGATATCCTTCTTCGGAGCATTGGCAGGAATACTCATCGGACTGCTTCTCTGCTGGCTTCAGCAGCAGTTCGGCATCGTGGCGCTGGGACAGTCGAGCGGCACATTCGTAGTGGATGCCTATCCCGTAAGCGTGCATCCTGAAGACGTGCTCGTGGTGTTTGCCACGGTGATAGCTGTCGGTTTCCTGGCGGTGTGGTATCCTGTGAGATATTTCTCACGCCGCCTGTTGGGCTGACGGCGTGTAGCGGCAGGATAGTAGACGGGGCATTACCACAATAAAATCGGTCATTAGGAATGTCGGCAGACGAATTATCGACGCCAACACCCTAATGACCGATTTGGGTAAAAAAAACAGACGAGTTGTCCGATTGTGCATCATCAACTCGTCTGTTGTTTTTTTATTCTTTTATTTTCTTTATTCTCTCTGTTCCTTTCAATTTTTCATCCCCTTCGACATCCACATGAAGATGAAGTAGAACATCGTGCCGGTGATGAGTCCGGCGATGGCGTCGATGGCATAGTGGGCCTGTATGTATACCGTGGCGAAGCAGAGCAACACATAGAAGGGAGCCATAATATAGAGCAGCTTCCTGTTGCGGGTGTGCCATATCAGCAGCATTATCACGGTGCTTATTCCAACATGCGAACTTGGGAAAGCAGCAGTAGGTCTCTCTCCGGCTGCCTTGGCGTCTTCAACGAGCTGGTAGAAGATGCCGTCGGTATATCCCGGACTCGGCAGACATTCGGTGTGGGTGTTGAAGTAGTCGCCAAGGTTGGGGAACACGCCAGCCGTTATCTGGTCTATGCCGACAGCCTTGAAATAGAACGTGGGTCCTGTCACCGGCACGAGCACGAATATCACGTAGTATGCGAAGAAAGAAGCCATTATCACGAATGCGCAGCGCTCATACTCCTTGTATCTCCATATAAAATAGTATATCGCCGCCAGAGCTATCATCGGATAATATGCCGCATAACCCATGTCGAGCAGTTCGCTGACCACGCTCCATGGCATTGCCTCATGGAATATCAGTGCCGGCTGGCATCCGAACAGCGACTGTTCCGCCTGGGCGAATACGTGGTCGAGATTCGGCAGCATGCGGTTCAGTTCGTAGGTATCAGGATACCACCAGCTGAGCAGCGCCATCTGCACCGTGATGCGGCAGAACCTCGTGAATCGGCATGGCACCATCCTGTAAACTCCCCACAGAGCCAGCGTCACCACCATGATTCTCACTCTGCCCCATATCATTGCCTCAGGGTTTGCCACCTTGGTGTATGTGAAGAACACCATGAGCAATGTCAGCACGAGATATCCAGTCATCACCCACTCCAGCCAGAAGAGACCCTTCTTGGGCTTCTTCTCTATCTTGAATAAATCTTTCATAATCGTTGTCTTTTTCTTTTCAGGTTGTTTAAATCGTTCCGATCGTTCAAATCATTCCATCCGTTTCTTTGCCAGCATCCAACTTTTGTATTGCATACATCCGTTGTGTAGACATCCGTCTGGTGCATACATCCGTCTGGCGCTTACATCCGTATGATGCTTACATCCATCCGTTGTCCTTATACCATTTCATGCTGATTCTCACACCCTCCGGCAGCTGGCATTTCGGTTCGAAGCCCAGTTCCTTTCTTGCCGGAGATATGTCGCATTGCCAGTTGCGCTGCTTCATGATATTGTATTTGTCGCGGTTCAGGGCAGAAATCTTTCCCGTCAGGTGCGCCATAGCCTCGGCAACCGTTGATACGGTCTTCAGAAACCATAGTGGCGCCACGATACGCAGCACGTGCTTCACTCCCAGTTCCTTCTGTATCAGGTCGCTGAACGTGCGTGACGAATACACCTCACCGTCGCTCAGAATGTAGCTGCTGCCGGTCTTTCCGTTGGTGAGAGCCAGAAACACCGCCTGCACCACGTCGCTGACGAAGATGAACGTGATGTCCTGCCGCTTGTATCCCACGGCGAAGTCCACATGCTTCTTTATGCTCTCCGCCATCATGAAATAATCCTTTTCCCGCGGACCATACACTCCTGTCGGTCGCAGTATGATGAACGGCAGCCTGTCTGCCACCGACCGCAGATAGTCCTCCGCCTCCAGTTTGCTCTTGCCGTATGCTGTGTTGGGCTGTGGCGTGTCGGAGTCGGTGATGTCGGTATGCGGCTCCTCCTCCCGTATCGGTCCGAGGATGCTCAAGCTGCTTATGAACACGAAGCGCTTCACATGCATGGCGAGATCGAGGATGGCATTCACCAGATGCCTCGTTCCCTTGCTGTTCGTCTTGAAGAAGTCAGCTTTGTTCAGACATTTCGTCACGCCGGCGGCATGCACCACATAGTCGAAGCTGTGTTGGCGCAGCTGCTCCTTGAGCTTATGCTCGTCGTTGAAATCCAGTTCTATGAAGTTTATCCCCTCTTGCGGCAGATATTTCCGTGAGCTTGTAGCCCTTACGGCAGCCCACACTTCCATTCCTCTGCGGAGAGCCTCTTCAACGATGAAGCTGCCGATGAAACCTGTGGCGCCAGTGATGAGTATCTTGTCTTTTTGCATTCTTGTCATTTCTTTTCAGCTGCAAATGTAAGGAAAAAACTGATAATAATCTATTTAGTGACGGTAAAATAATAACTTGGTACGATTTGAGTGAGAAATGTAACGAAAAGTTGAAATACGTTGTGAAGTTTGCAAATACAATTTAAATTTATTAATTTCGCACCCAAAGTATGCAATTTTAAACGAATAAAGGAAATAATGAAAAAACTCTTCATAGAGACTTATGGCTGCCAGATGAACGTGGCAGACAGCGAAGTTGTAGCTTCTGTGATGCAGATGGCGGGTTATGAACTTTGCGAAAAGGAAGACGACGCAGACGCTATTTTTCTGAATACATGCAGCATCAGGGAGAATGCTGAGAACAAGATATACAACCGTCTCGAAACCCTCCATGCAGAGCAGAAGAAGGGCCGCAAGGTCATCCTCGGCGTGCTGGGCTGCATGGCGGAGAGAGTGAAAGACGACCTGATAGACAACCATCACGCCAATCTCGTGTGCGGTCCCGACAGCTATCTCACTCTGCCTGACCTTATAGCCCAGTGTGAGAACGGCGGCAACGCCATCAACATCGAACTCTCCACCACCGAGACTTACCGCGACATCGTGCCGATGCGCATCGGCGGACAGAAGGTGAGCGGCTTCGTGAGCATCATGCGTGGCTGCAACAACTTCTGCCACTACTGCATCGTGCCATACACCAGAGGCAGGGAGCGCAGCCGTGATCCGGAGAGCATTCTCAGAGAGGTAAAAGACCTGCACGACCGCGGTTTCAAGGAGGTTACGCTGCTCGGACAGAACGTGAACAGCTACGGTCTCTCGCCGTCGGGAAAGAAAGAAGAAGGCAAGGTTTCTTTTGCCGAACTCCTCAGAATGGTGGCTCAGGCAGTGCCCGACATGAGAGTGAGATTCACCACTTCCAATCCCGAAGACATGAAGGAGGACATCCTGCACGTCATAGCCGAAGAACCGAATATCTGCAACCATATCCACTTCCCTGCACAGAGCGGAAGCGACAAGATACTGAAGCTGATGAACAGAAAATACACCCGTCAGCAGTATCTAGACACCATAGATGCCATACGCCGCATCATCCCTGGCTGCGGAATAACCACCGACATCTTCGTGGGCTACCACGACGAGACGGAAGAAGACCACCAGCAGACCCTGTCGCTCGTCAGGGAGGTGGGCTTCGACTCTGCCTTCATGTTCAAATACTCGGAACGCCCGGGCACCTATGCCTCAAAACATCTGCCCGACAACGTGTCGGAGGAGGTGAAGATACAGCGACTCAATGAACTGATAAAGCTGCAGACCGAAGTAAGCGCCGAGCAGAACAGAAAAGACGAGGGCAAGGAGTTCGACGTTCTCGTTGAGGGCTACAGCAAGCGTTCCCGCCAGCAGCTTATGGGCAGGACGGAGCAGAATAAGGCCGTGGTGTTCGACAAAGGCAACCACCACGTGGGCGAGACGGTGAGAGTGAAGATAACGGGCAGCACCAGCGCCACGCTCTTCGGCACTCTCGTGCCATCTCCTTCAGCAGCAGAGTGAGGTGGGGCATAATCCGCCTTTCTATATTGTGACAGACAAAATATAGTGACAGACAAAAGCATAATCAGATAATCAATAAATAACAAACATAAATATCCCCTGCTGTTCCGTCCGCCAGGCATGTCGGCGTCTCTCCGTCATGAGGGAGAGACAAGTCGGAAGTGGCTGATACCGCGAGCTGGCAAGGGGTTGTTTCTTATATGAAAGAATTTTTCCAGATACTCAGGCGCTTCGTGCCGCCATACAAGAGATACCTCGTCATGACGGTGTCGTTCAACATTCTGTCGGCTGTGCTCAACATATTCTCGTTTGCAGCCATAATCCCTATCCTGCAGATTATCTTCAAGACGGAGAAGGCTGCCGCAGCGCCACAGCTCATGGCATGGGACTGGGACAACATGAAGGAAGTGGCGGCAAACAATATGGACTATTATGTCAATGCGCTGATTGCCGACATCGGTCCTACCACCACATTGCTCGTGCTCGGACTCTTCCTCGCCACTATGACATTCCTCAAGACGGGAGCCTATTTCCTGTCTTCGGCCACCGTGATACCGATCAGGACCGGTATCGTGAGAGACATCCGCAACCAGCTCTACCGCAAGATAACATCCCTGCCTATCGGCTTCTTCTCAGAGGAGCGCAAGGGAGACATCATAGCCAGGATGAGCGGCGACGTGCAGGAGATAGAAAACTCCATAATGAGTTCGCTCGACATGCTCTTCAAGAACCCCATCCTCATAATAGCATATTTCGCCACGCTGCTCTGCATCAGTTGGCAGCTCACTCTCTTCACCATACTCTTCGTTCCCGTCATGGGATGGATAATGGGCAAGGTGGGGCGCAAGCTGAAACGCAAGTCAAAGGAGGCGCAGGCCCTCTGGAGCGACACCATGAGTCAGGTGGAGGAGACCCTCGGCGGACTGCGTATCATCAAGGCATTCTGTGCTGAGGAGAAGATGAACAAACGCTTCGACAACACCAACTCCAACTACAGAAACCAGATTCTCAAGGTGAACACCCGCCAGCAGATGGCACACCCCATGAGCGAGTTCCTCGGCACGGTGATGATAATCATAGTGTTGTGGTTCGGCGGCATCCTCGTGCTCAACCAGCAGGTGCTCTCCGGTCCCACGTTCATCTATTATCTCGTAATCCTATACAGTATCATAAACCCTCTGAAAGACTTCTCCAAGGCTGGCTACAACATCCCAAAGGGACTGGCTTCAATGGAGCGTGTAGACAAGATCCTGCTTGCCGAAAGCGACATCAAGGAGAAGGAGAACCCTCAACACATCTCCAGCTTCGACCACACCATAGAATTCCGCCATGTGTCGTTCAGATACGGAGAGCAGTGGGTGCTCAGAGACATCAACCTCACGATAGAGAAAGGAAAGACGATAGCCCTCGTGGGACAGAGCGGAGGAGGAAAGTCAACCATGGTAGACCTCATTCCGAGATACTACGACGTGCAGGAGGGTGAGGTGCTCATCGACGGCATCAACGTGAAAGACCTCGACATCCACGACCTCAGACAGCTTATCGGCAACGTGAACCAGGAGGCGATACTCTTCAACGACACCTTCTTCAACAACATCTCCTTCGGTGTTGACAACGCCACGCAGCAGCAGGTGGAAGAGGCTGCCCGCATAGCCAATGCCGACGAATTCATCAAAGCTTCTGAAAACGGCTACGACACCAATATTGGTGACCGCGGCGGCCGCCTCTCCGGCGGACAGCGACAGCGAGTGAGCATTGCGCGAGCCATACTCAAGAATCCGCCGATACTCATCCTCGACGAGGCAACATCGGCTCTCGACACAGAGAGCGAGAGACTCGTGCAGGACGCTCTGGAACGACTGATGAAGACGCGCACCACCGTGGCGATAGCCCACAGACTCTCCACCATCAAGAATGCCGACGAGATATGCGTGCTCCACGAGGGACAGATAGTGGAGCGGGGCACCCACGACGAACTCATCAGCAAAGACGGATATTACAAGAAGCTGCACGATATGCAGTCGTAACAAAATATTCATTCATATATGGCATACAAAATAGTCTACTCCATCTTCTATGTGTTGTCGCTATTGCCCTTCAGAGTGTTGTATGGCATCTCCGACTTCTTCTATCTCATCATGTATCATATCGTGGGCTACAGGAAGAAGGTGGTGAGGAAAAACCTCAGCAGTTCATTCCCCGAGAAAACATCTCAGGAACTGAAAGAAATAGAACGTGGGTTCTATCATTGGCTCTGCGACTATTTCGTGGAAACCCTGAAGCTGCTCACCGTCAGCGACGAGACACTGCTAAAGCACATAGAATTCAGAAATGCCGAGCAGATAGAAGAATATTACGACAAGGGGCAGACATGCGCCGCCATCCTCGGCCACTACTGCAACTGGGAACTGCTCTCTGCCACAGGACTTGCCTTCAAACGTCACAAAGAGGCGGTGTGCGGACTTATATATCATCCGCTCAGGAGCAAAATATTCGACATGCTCTTCAAGGATATACGCCAGAGCAAGGGTGGAGTATGCATTCCGAAACAGGAAATACTGAGATACCTCGTGAGATACAAACGCGAGAAACGCATGTGGATCTTCGGATACATCTCAGACCAGTCGCCGAAATACCTGAACATACACTGCTGGCTGCCGTTCCTCAACCACGACACACCAGTATTCACCGGCGGCGAGAAGATAATGAAGAAGATGAACGACGCCGTGTTCTATGTTGACATGCAGAGACCGGAACGCGGCAAATACATCTGTACCTTCAGGCTGATTACCGACAAACCAGCCGAGATGCAGGAGAACGAGATAACGAAGATATTCTTCGAAATGCTTGAAAATACCATAAAGAGAGACCCCAAACTGTATCTCTGGACTCACGACAGGTGGAAGAGAAACCATGAGCATTTCGACAAATATTATGTCATGGAGAACGGGCATGTCATAAAAAGAAAAGACGTAGAATTATGATAATAGGATTTGACGCAAAGCGCATAGTGAGGAACGCCTCGGGACTCGGAAACTATTCCAGGACCCTTGTGGGGGATTTGCAACGTATAGTGCCGGAAGGAACGCAGCTCCGACTCTACGCTCCCGACATGGGACGCGATGAGCTGCGGGGACAGGTGAAAGAATCCTCAAACCTCAGATTCGTTTATCTGCACGACTGCTATACAAAGCTGTCGAGAGACTTGTGGAGAATGAAGGGAATAGTGGAAGACCTGAAGAAAGACGGTGTGCATCTCTATCATGGACTGACCGGCGAACTGCCTCTCGGCATCAGGAAGGCCGGCATCAAGACCGTCGTCACCATCCACGACCTCATATTCATGTGTCATCCCGAATACTACAACTGGATAGACACCAAGATATACGCATGGAAATTCCACAAGACCTGTCGCGAAGCAGACCGTATCATAGCCATCAGCGAGTGTACCAAGAGAGACATCATGCGCTTCGGTGGCATTGACCCCTCGAAAATAGACGTCATATACCAGAGCTGCAGCACAGAATTCAAGACCAGAGAGAGCGAAAAGAAGCTCCAGCAGGTGTACACCAAATATATGCTGCCAGAGAGATACATCGTGAATGTGGGAACCATCGAGGAGCGCAAGAACGTGCTGCTTGCCGTGAGAGCCATGCACATGCTGCCCGAAGAGGTCAGCATCGTCATCGTGGGACGCCCCACACCGTATGCCGACAAGGTGAAAGAGTATGTAGAGGCAAACAACCTGCAGCACCGTGTGAAGATGCTCCACGGCGTGCCCTACGAAGACCTCCCGTCAATATACCAGATGGCAGAGGCATGTGTTTACCCCTCGCGCTATGAGGGATTCGGACTCCCCGTCATCGAGGCTATACAGAGCGGACTCCCTGTTGTGGCATGCACTGGCAGCTGTCTTGAAGAAGCCGGCGGCAACGACTCCATATACGTCAACCCCGACGATGTGTGCGGAATGGCAGAAGCCGTGAAGCAGGTGTTGTGTGGAGCGCCGGGCAGAGAGCAGCGCATAGAGAGAAGTCAGCAATACGTGAAACGTTTCGAGGGAAACAATGTGGCGCAGAAAGTGTTGGATGTCTACAACAAGGTGTGTCGTTGACATTACTTACTCAAATCGTACCAAGTTATTATTTTACTGTCACTAAACAAGTGTTATTGAGGGTGTGTCATGTTCTTGGCATACTCTCATTTTTCTATGGAGAAGTGTCATAGTATCATTTTCCAGCTTCTCCATATATATAAAGTCCATTGTACCAACGAGTTGGCTTAATGATACTTTTCGGGATTCTTTACAGAAAAGTATCATTAAAGTATCATCGAAGTGTCATAGAGACTTTGATCGTTTTTCATCCCCTTTTCTGGCGTTTCGTCTTTGAACCGCTTTGGGCACATTTTGGATACTGGTTGTGCCCACTTGGGGCAAGCACCGTGCCCCACATGGGCAAGCATCGTGCCCCACATGAGCAAGCACCGTGCCCATTTATTGAATAATTGTAGAGGTGTGACAAATCAATGTGTTGCATGTCTTTGCACATTTCCAAGTCAGAAGACTCTTGAACCCAAAGCGGTCATTAGGGCTTGCTTGTATTTTGCTTTTTAGAAGAGTGGATTTTGTTTGGCTTTTAATGAGTAATAGCGAGCTATTGCGAATTAAAAACAGGCAAAAGACACCTTATAAAAAGCAAAAGACTGCAAGCAGTTGTAAAATATGACATTAAACGGCCTAATGACCGATTTGGGTTGAACAGTACCACGGCATGGAACGCTACCCGATTCATTGGCGAGATTTTCAGAGAATTGCTTGCATATCTCAAGTATTTTGACGAATTTTGTATAAAGGTTGTACATACGATGGTTTGAACTTAATGTTTTGATCACCACTAAGTTGCTAAAAATCAGTGACATGTACAACTTTTTACTCATATTTATCAACTTAAATTAATTCCGCCAACGGGTAACATGTTACGTTTTATTACATTTGTTTTATTTATTTTGTCGATTTTATCTGGTGCTTCACAAAACATCACTCTCAATTGTGGCGAAAACCTATATAAGGATAATTCGTATCCGAATATGACAGATAGCATCGTCAATATGATTCCATTAAAAAAGGGAATCGTTTCCAGAAAACCATTAAAGGCTTTTAACAATCAAAACTATAGAGAGGTAACTGTAACGGTTCCCGGAACATTATCAGATATTATTGGTTCTAATATAAACGATATTGATTCTATTGTTATAAAGGGGACTATTAACGACAGAGATTTCAATGCTCTCTGGAGTGCAACATTTAATGGAAACCTATCGGTCATTAATCTGGAAGGTGCTGCTGTTGAAAATGATATTATTCCGTCAAGAGCATTCTGGCATCAGGATGAACAATTACAAGATGACGGGACAATATACGTAATTTCCCTTAGAAAAATAATCCTGCCAAACCAAATTAAAACCATTGGAGATTTTGCATTCTCATATGCGATACACTTAGAATCCATCAATATCCCGTCTAAATTGCAAAATCTTGGAATATATTGCTTTTCCGATTGTATGTCATTAGCGACTAATCCTATGCAACTACCTGAAGGTTTGATGGATATACCTGCAATGTGTTTTATGAATTGCGAGTCATTAGATGAAATAAAACTCCCGACCACAATAAAACACATAGGAGAAGGGGCATTTTATCGGTCTAAAATTAAGCGTATAAATTTCCCCGATGGCTTGCTGTCAATAGGCAATGCTGCATTTTACTCGTCTGACCTTGAGGAAGTTTTACTCCCTGCCTCTTGCCTGGATTTTTCAGGCACTCATCAATTCGCACTAAATCACAGATTAAAAAAAATAAACTTGCCATACGGAGTAAACGCTATACCAAACTGCTTTGTATATAACGATATTAATTTATTGGAATTTGATATTCCATCCACCATTGATATAATTGGGGCAGACGCATTATCTGCGTGTATGGCATTATCCGAGATATCATTATCCGAAGGATTAAAAGAGATTGAATCTAATGCATTCTGGTACTGTAGCGCACTCAAAAACTTAGTATTCCCCTCATCATTAACATATTTAGGCGGTGCTTCTTGTCAATATCTTCAGTCATTGGAAGCAATATATTGTAGCGCACTAACTCCACCTATATGCGATGAGGATCCATCAAATAAAGGACGTAACCATACATTCGGGCCCATATCAGGTCAGCCCGGTCATTTGTGTACTCCAAACAACATTCCAGTTTATGTCCCAGTTGGAACTTCCCATTTGTATGCTTCTGCTTACGGATGGAATTATTTTACCAATTTCATAGAAACAGACGATTTCCCATCTTCCGGTACGGACAGTGTTATAATTGATGGGAAAGAAGATAACGGTAATTACTACGATTTATTAGGAAGAAAAGTAGAAAATCCAACTTCGGGAAACATCTATATCTGTAATGGGAAGAAAATCTTGATAAAATAAAAATCCTTAATGGATTTTCACGCCGGTTATCTAATCTTTTGGATAAACAAGATTGTTTTTGAGCAGTAGATATATCGTCAAATGATACACGTCGCGGTATTCCGATAACTACGGCATATAAAATAAATCCCTTCCATGTATCACAAATGGAAAGGAATTTTTGCTTATGGCATCTATATAATTGGGATTACTGGCTGAACATAAGTTGAAGTTACTCAGTTCTCTTAATTCGGTACTATTTTGACATAACGCTGTTCAATCCATCAATTAGGGTATTTGTGTTTCCCATACAATTGGTAAACGGGATGAATGTAAGAGACGCTTGGGAACAACTATCGCCAAAAGGTGTGGAAATACGTACTCTGATGGGAGGCGCAACTTGTACACAGCCGGCTTTTGGGAAATTTATAGATTACGAAGTTCAACAAAATGCTATCAATATGGCAGACACAACTTTTTTTGTGGGTGTTCATCAAACGCTCTCCATAAGTGATGTGCAAGCTGTAGCACGAATTATCAATTTCACTTTTAAATAAAAACAGGTAAGGAGCATGTTAGTGATACATCCAAAAGATAAGACCACGGCGATGCTTTCAGCCTTGTATGACGGGCTGGAAGCACAAGTTGTTGACAACTATCGTTCGACTAAAGAGATGGGGCATCTGCTGCATCATGTCTCTACACAGGAGCGCATCATGTTGCTGGGGCATGGCTCAGACAAAGGACTGTTCTTTCGTGCGGATGACAGCAAGGACGAGTATGATAAGGTCATTGTTAGTCATGCCCACGCTTATCATCTACGTAAGCATGGTGAAAACATCGTAGCTATATGGTGCAATGCCGACCAGTTTGCCCTTGCAGAAGGCTTGCATGGCTTGTTTACGGGAATGATAGGCGCAACCGACAAACCCTGTGGGGAGGGTGTACGGACGCTAACCCAAAACTGTTGCTAAACGATACATAATTGCCCCCAAAGTTAGTACTTTTGCACTATGAATTGTAGCAGCAACATAAATATGTATGAAGGCCTTGCCTCATATTTTCTCCCTACAGGTATCCTTGAGTACTTTGAAGTGACAGACTTCACTGAGATTCCGACACAGGACACCGAAGTCCTATACACAACCGAGCTTCATATCTATCTTGATGAACGCGACAATCGCACTCCAGACATGAGTGGCTCTGTGAGCGATGGTTTCGGCGAGGAGTCATGTCTTCTTGATTTCCCGACACGTGACAAGAAAACAGTCCTCCATGTCCGCAGGCGTCGCTGGACGATGCCAGACGGCACAACCAGGTCTGTGGATCTCGACAAGAAGATACAGTTGAAGCATCCTGGCACGCGATACTCGAAAGACTTCGCGCTTTTTTTAAAGAAAGCGGATGGACAATGAGACGATAACCGCTCGTCAGATAGGCTACACATACATGATCAACAGCTCCACGTTTGCGAAGAGATACAAAGACACCCTGAGTGACTTTGAGACGTGGGAGCAGAAGGGTCATGCCTCTGAATGGATTCTTCTTCCGCAAAACGCAGGCAAGGAGCATGGCATAGACGAGACCTCCCTCCAAGGCGAGCTGTATACCATTGTCCACAACAAGGAATCCCATGGCCGCAAGGGCGCAATCGTTGCGGTAGACAAGGGAACGAATCCTTCTGATGTCCTGAGGGTGCTCATGCAACTGCCTGCGGATAAGCGTGAAATGGTCGGGAGCATTACGATGGACCTTTCTGATTGCATGCGTGCCATAGCACGGGAAGCATTCCCCAAAGCCACTGTTATACGTGACTGCTTCCATGTTGTCAAAAGAGGCGGAGAGGGATGCGAGGAGATACGCCTGCGTCTGAAACGAGAAGCAGTAAAGAAGGTGAACAGGCAGAAGGCTGAGTTCCGCAAATATCTCAAAGGACTTGCAGCGCAGAGAAAGGCTTATCGGGAGAGGATGAGGGCAAAATACGGAAAGAAGTGGAAGAAAAGTAAACGTGGCAAGAAGCCAAAGAGGCTGAACGCCCGATTTGAACCTCCAAGGCTTGTTAACGGAGAAACACTCGTAGAAGCACTGACCAGGTGTCGCAAGCAACTATCCATGAGCCGGGAGAAATGGAGCCTGGTACAGGAAAAGCGTGCGAAGATTCTCTTTGAACGATATCCCAAACTGGAGGAAGCATACAATCTAATCAATTCCCTCAGAGCCGTATTCCGTAACAAGAAACTCACCAGGGAAACTGCAAAGGAGAAGCTGGAAGAGTGGTATGAGAAAGTTGCAGCATGCTCTCTGCGAGAGATAAAGTCCGTACGTGACACCATTAAATTCTATGAGGATGAGATACTGAACTACTTCATCGAACGTCAGACAAATGCCTCAGCAGAATCACTGAACTCAAAAATCAAATGCTTCCGGGCACAAGTGAAAGGAGTCAGAGATATACCTTTCTTCATGTATCGTTTAGCGACAGTTTTGGGTTAGCGTCCGTACACCCTCCCCACAGGGTTTGTCGGTTGCGCCCGATATGTACAACCTTTTCACTTGCGTTTATCAACTTAAATTAATTCCGCCAACGGGTGTACTTAACATCTTGATTCTTAATTATAATTTCATTTTTCTGCGCAAAGGTAATACTTTAATTTGAAAGTTCGTTATAAGTTCGCTGAAAGTTCACTCCAAAGTCCTTACTATAATTATTGCTGTGTGATTCGTATAAGTACATTTTGATTTGAAGGGAGTGTTTGACAAAATTCATAATGGTGTATTAAAATGGTGTAGAATGGTTAGAATGAAATAGGTTCTCATATAAGGAAGACATATACAATTGTGCGCAGTATATAAAAGAATGTCCTAAACTTCATGAAGACATTTTTGAAGTCAGATGCTGTATGATATATATCTGACAATGTGTAAGGCTGACAACTCCGTTGTATATATATATCGGTATGGGATAATGACAGAAATTCAGCATTGAGAGTGAAAATACAAGTGGTTTTCAATATGTAATGAAATTATTTTGGGAAAAAGCTTTGAACTTTCATTAAAGTTTCCGAACTTTGCATTACTTTGTTGAAAAGCATGGCTCTTTCTATGTCCTGTGCATAGCCGGAGCTTCTTGGATTAAGACTAATAAATGAAAAATCATTCATCAATACTGTAAATTCTATGGCAGAAAATTTGGAAGTAAAAGAGTTGGAGCAGGTAGTAGTACGCTTCTCAGGCGACTCTGGCGACGGTATGCAGCTCGCCGGTAACATCTTCTCCACGGTTTCAGCCACCATCGGCAACGGAATCTCAACATTCCCTGACTATCCGGCAGACATCCGCGCCCCGCAAGGATCGCTGACCGGCGTATCTGGTTTCCAGGTTCACATCGGTGAGGGAAAGGTTTATACCCCTGGTGACAAGTGCGATGTGCTGGTGGCTATGAACGCCGCTGCATTGAAGACACAGTACAAGCATGCTAAACCACAGGCTACAATCATCATCGACACCGACAGCTTCGGTCCCAAGGATCTGGAGAAGGCTGAATTCAAGACAGCCGACTATCTCGCAGAGATGGGCATCGATGAGGATAGAGTAGTGGCTTGTCCTATCACAAAGATGGTGAAGGATTGTCTTGCCGACTCCGGCATGGACAACAAGGCCATCATGAAGTGTAGAAACATGTTTGCTCTCGGTATCGTATGCTGGCTCTTCAACCGCGATGTCACTCTCGTTGAGAATTTTCTGAGAGAGAAGTTCGCCAAGAAGCCTCAGATCGCCGAGAACAACATCAAGGTGGTTAACGCAGGTTTCAACTACGGACACAATACTCATGCCGGTGTGCCTGCTACATACCGCATCGAGTCAAAGAATAAGGTGAAAGGCCGCTATATGGACATCACCGGCAACAAGGCAACAGCCTATGGTCTTATCGCCGCTGCCGAGAAGGCTGGCATGAAGCTCTTCCTCGGTTCTTATCCTATCACACCGGCTACCGACGTGCTCCATGAGCTCGCAAAGCACAAGTCACTCGGAGTGACCACCGTGCAGTGTGAGGATGAGATTTCCGGTTGTGCAAGTGCTGTCGGCGCATCATTTGCCGGAGCTATGGCAGCCACATCAACTTCTGGTCCTGGCGTTTGCTTGAAGTCAGAGGCTATCAACCTCGCCGTTATCGACGAGCTGCCTCTCGTCATCATCGATGTGCAGCGTGGTGGTCCTTCTACAGGTCTGCCTACAAAGAGCGAGCAGACAGACTTGCTGCAGGCTCTCTACGGAAGAAACGGTGAGTCTCCAATGCCTGTAATCGCAGCTACAAGTCCTACCGACTGTTTCGACGCTGTCTACAGCGCAGCAAAGATTGCCGTTGAGCACCTCACACCGGTATTGCTCCTCACCGACGCATACGTTGCCAACGGTTCTGCAGCCTGGAAACTTCCTAACATCGCTGAGCTTCCTGAGATTCATCCTCACTATGCTCCAGAGAGCATGAAGGGCAACTACACTCCATATAAGAGAGACGAGGAGACTCTCGTTCGCTATTGGGGTATCCCTGGACGTGAGGGCTTCACTCATATCCTCGGCGGACTGGAGAAGGACAGCGACACCGGAGCTATCTCTACAGATCCTGAGAACCACGACAAGATGTGTCGCCTGAGAGCAGGCAAGGTGGCTCGCATCCCTGTTCCAGACCTTGAGGTGTTGGGCGACAAGGACGATGCCGAACTGCTCATCGTAGGCTTCGGCGGTACTGCCGGACATCTCTATTCAGCTATGGAAGAGCTGCACAAGAAGGGTCACAAGGTGGCTGCTGCTCAGTTCAAGTTCATCAACCCGCTGCCAAAGAACACCGCAGAGGTGCTCATGAAATACAAGAAGGTGGTAGTGGCAGAGCAGAACCTCGGTCAGCTCGCTGCCTATCTGCGTGCCAAGGTTGACGGCTTCGTGCCATACCAGTTCAATCAGGTTAAGGGACAGCCATTCGTTGTAAGCGAGTTGGTGGAAAGTTTTGAGGAAATCATTAACAAGTAATATAAACGTCTAATTTTTCATTGACAATGTTCACAATACAAGATTATAAGAAAGGACAGCCACGTTGGTGTCCTGGTTGCGGCGACCACTTCTTCTTGGCTTCGCTACATAAGGCGATGGCAGAATTAGGCGTTCCGCCATACGAGACAGCGGTAATCTCCGGTATCGGATGCTCAAGCCGTCTGCCATACTATGTTAATACCTATGCGATGCAGACCATCCACGGACGTGCTGCTGCCATCGCTACCGGTGCCAAGGTAGCCAATCCAAACCTCACCATCTGGCAGATCAGCGGTGACGGCGACGGTCTTGCTATCGGTGGTAACCACTTCATCCACGCCATGCGTCGTAACATCGACCTGAATATGATACTTCTGAACAACCGTATCTATGGACTCACAAAGGGACAGTATTCTCCTACCAGTCCACGCGGTTTCGTCAGCAAATCTTCACCATTCGGTACTGTAGAGGACCCATTCCGTCCGGCAGAGCTTTGCTTCGGTGCAAGAGGTCGTTTCTTCGCACGTGCCGTAGCCACCGACGCTGCAGGAACTGTAGAGGTGCTGAAGGCTGCAAAGCAGCATAAGGGTGCTTCTGTATGCGAGATTCTGCAGAACTGCGTTATCTTCAACAACGGTGTTTACGACTCTATCTACAAGAGCGAGGGCAGAAAGAAGAACGCCATCTACGTGAAGCACGGCGAGCCGCTGATCTTCGGTGAGAACAACGAGTTCGGTCTTGTGCAGGAGGGCTTCGGTCTGAAGGTAGTGAAGATCGGCGAGAATGGCATCACAGAGAAGGACATCCTCGTTCACGACGCTCACTGTGAGGACAATACCCTGCAGCTGAAGCTCGCCATGATGGACAACGAGCATGGATTCCCAGTGGCTCTCGGCGTAATCCGCGACGTAGAGGCTCCTACCTATGAGACTGCCGTTGCTGAGCAGATCGAAGAGGTGAAGGGTAAGAAGAAATACCACAACTTCATGGAGCTCCTCGAAACCAACGACATTTGGGAAGTGAAATAAAGGGCATACGCTTTTATTATTCTTATATGATGCCATATTCCTCATATCAATATATGCGGGATATGGCATTTTGGCTTTTTTTATAACAGATGGAATACTGGACTTTTTGCTAAACCAAAGACTTTTAGATATGACACACTACATCAAATCATTTATTGCGGCAACATTACTGTCGCTTCTCTTTCCACTCACCCTGACGGCACAGGAGGAAATCACCGATCTTGGCACATTCCCTACGTGGAACAAGAGGCCGGCTACGGTTCACAAAGCACGTATAACCAATAACACCAGGCTGATACTGACAAAAGACTACGCCAGGATGAATCCCGTCTACGACGGCGTGTTCTCCGTGGAAGAAAACGGCCTTCTCTCGTTTTATCTCGCCAATGGCGCCAAACGTATCACCAACACCATGCTGCGCTCCATCTCAGCCAGTGAAGGCTCACGCTTCAGCGGCAATTCCGTGATGACACAGTCAAAGGACAAGAAGGGCAGCTACTATCCCTTCGTGATTCTCCACCGCAACGGAACTATGAAGGAACTATATCCGGAATGGATAAGTGCCACGAACTTCGCCGACGGACTGGCGCGTATCGCAATGAACGACCATCAGTTCATGGCGCATTCTTTCTTTATCGATGAGAATGGCAAGAAAGTGCTCTCCCAATACAACTACGACCAACAGAGAAAAGGCAGTGGTGGAGGAGCCACCACCGTCGAGGTGAAGCCTGTCGTCGAAGGCCTCCGTCCGTTTTATAGCCGTAATGACCGCAAGTGGGGCTATCTCGACGCAAAGGGCAACATGGTGATAAAGCCACAGTTCTCTTCGGCAAGATGTTTCAGCGAGGGATATGCCGCCGTGACGCTTCAAGACGACAACGGCAACAGTCGTGTAGCCTTTATCGACAAAAGCGGCAAGGTGACATACGACACGGGAATACTAAGTGTCGGAGTTGACACCGATAGCCGCATCGGCGATGTGCATAGCGGCATTTTATGTGTGCGCCATACCGACAGGACGGCGATTTCTTATTACTCCCCACAAGGCAGACTGCTGAAAACCTTCGAAGGCTACGAAGGAACGGATGCCGTGAACGGACATATCTTCCTCAGACTGCCTTACAGCACGGGCAGTATGTTTATGCTCGACACCGGTTTCAAGCCACTGCGGGAAATAGCAATCGATGAATCCTCTTACTGGAACCTGCCCAAATTCAACAGAATCGGACTGGCGCAAGTAAACGAATATGTGGTGATAAACAGTGATGGAGATGTGGTGTTTAACCTTACAGGCGCAGAGGATATGTCGGAGGCTGATATTGCCGTGCGGCATGACGGCGGCACGATAAGCTCACTCTGCGACGAAGGATACGTCATAAACACATATAGCATAGATTATAATGAATACCAAGGCGTTACAGACATGAACGGAGAATGTTTAGCCCTCTTGCTGCCGGAGGATGTATACAATTCACAGTTCAAGACGTTGCCGGGATGGAAATTTCTGAAACTGGTTGACACTATACCTCCTGGAGATGACTGGGGAGACGACGACAATGATAATGACAATGTGAAATACCCCGTATGCGTAGTCTGCGACCCTGAAGAAGGCGGAACGGCAACAGGTGCGGGAAGTTACACATACGGAACGAAAATACAGGTAGACGCCACTGCCAACGAAGGATACCGGTTCAGCGGACTGATATGTTCCGACAATATATCAAGAGAGCTGGGGTCAAAGAACGTCTTTGAGGTGAGAGACACTATGACGATACTTGTGAAGTTCCTGAAGAAAGACAACTCTGTGGAACCGCCTGTGAAGGAGCATAGAGGATACCTCGGCAAAGTGAACTTCTCATACGGCGATGCAAACTCCAAGATGAATGTAGTAGACAAGGTGGACCTGTATATGGAACTGTCGCAGAATCCAGACATCAGCACACCTTATGGCAATGTGTATGGTTTCATGCAGGTGCAGTTCGACCCCGACAAGCGATATGCCACCAATGTGACGCAGGGCGGATACAATACAGAAGAAGTGGTGGGCAGCGCTGAAATGAGCCTATACAGCGCACCATACAAAATCCTCGGTTTCACGATGGACGAAGGCAAGAAATGGATGATAATCGGCGGCGGAGGCGGAAAGGCCGGGGGATTGAAGGTAGACACCAATACGAACAGCAATCCATTCGCAGGACTACAGTTTGCCAGACTTTATTTCGACGGCTTCTCTTCAATAGAGATGGATAAAAAGACGTATCGCGTACAGATCACGGGTGTGGGAGCAGACGGTTCCATCACCTTAGGCAAGCTTGAGGCGTTCTCGCCGCAGTTCGGATGGGTGAAAGGACAGGACCGCCGGCTCTACAGTACCAAGTTCGTTTCTTCAAAGATGGTGACGCAGGTTGACAATGGAGGCTTGGCAGAAGGCTATTTCGAAGGTGTGGTAATGAAACCGGCGGAGCGCCGCGAAGTGGAATGGTCTACACCGAAGGTGTGGTTCGACACATTCCTCAAGAAGAATGGCATAGACTCAGATGCCATGTATGAGAGAATAAGGCAGAAAACCATGGAACACTACAAGAATTTCAAGGGCGTATACACCCAGTTCTGGGAAGATTGACGAAAATGCAATGATAAAGTTGGCGCTTTGGTATGTTTTATTTACTTTTGCCGAGTAAATTGGCATAGAGCGCGTCTTTGCGCTCTAATGCCAATATATATGATAAAAAGATTATGACGAATTACAATATAAACGACTTTGAGATCATGGCGCCGGTGGGGTCGAGAGAAAGCCTCGCCGCAGCGATACAGGCAGGAGCTGACTCCATTTATTTCGGCATCGAGAAGCTGAACATGAGGGCACACTCTGCCAGCACGTTCACTATCGATGACCTTCGCGAGATTGCCGCCACCTGCAATGAGCATGGCATAAAGACCTACCTCACCGTGAACACCATCATTTACAACGAGGACATACCGCTGATGCACGAGATTGTGGATGCAGCCAAAGAGGCAGGCATCTCGGCAGTGATAGCCAGCGACGTGGCGGTGATGACCTATTGCAACAAGGTGGGACAGGAGGTTCATCTCTCCACACAGCTCAATATCTCTAACGTGGAGGCACTGAAGTTCTATGCGCAGTTTGCCGATGTAGTGGTGCTCGCCCGTGAGCTCAACATGAGTCAGGTGGCAGAGGTGCACAGACTGGCAGAGGAACAGAACATCTGCGGACCGTCAGGACAGCCCGTGCGCATAGAGATGTTCTGCCATGGAGCCTTGTGTATGGCAATCAGCGGCAAGTGTTATCTCAGTCTCGACAATGCCAACCGTTCAGCAAACCGCGGTGAGTGCATACAGCTCTGCCGCCGTTCGTATACCGTGACCGACAATGAGACCGGCACCCAGCTCGAGATTGACAACAAATACGTGATGAGTCCTAAAGACCTGAAGACCGTGCGATTCATCGACAAGATGATGAAGAGCGGAGTCAGAGTGTTCAAGATAGAAGGCAGGGCACGCGGTCCGGAGTATGTCTACACCGTGGTGAAATGCTACAAGGAAGCCATACAGAGCGTTATCGACGGAACCTTTACGGAGGAGAAGAAAGACCAGTGGGACGAGCGTCTCGCCACCGTCTTCAACCGCGGCTTCTGGGATGGATACTATCTGGGACAGAAACTCGGAGAATGGAACAAGAACTACGGCTCTTGTGCCACGGAGAAGAAGGTGTATGTGGGCAAGGGAGTGAAATACTTCTCAAAGCTCGGCGTGGCAGAATTTGCCATCGAGGCAGCCGACTTCAAGAAGGGCGACAAGCTGCTCATTACCGGACCTACGACAGGCGTCATCTATATGAATGCCGACGAGATACGCTATGACCTGGAGCCCGTGGAAGAAGCCCGCAAGGGACAGCGCGTGTCAATGCCTGTGCCGTCAAAGGTGAGACCAAGCGACAAGCTCTTCAAACTGGAGCGGGTAGAGGAGTAAGCATATACGCCGCAACGCTCAAATGGATTTTCAACAACAATAAAATACACTACAATGACAATCAACGAAGCACAAGATGAAGTGATTGAGGAGTTTTCCGACTTCACCGATTGGATGGACAAATACCAGCTGCTCATAGACCTGGGCAACGAGCAGGAACCACTCGACAACAAATACAAGACAGAGAGCAATCTCATCGACGGATGCCAGAGCCGCGTATGGCTGCAGGCAGACTATGTGGACGGAAAGATAATATTCACGGCAGAGAGCGACGCACTCATCGTGAAAGGCATCATAGCGCTGCTCATCAGAGTATTGAGCGGTCATACCCCACAGGAAATCCTCGCTGCCGACCTCTATTTCATCGACAAGATCGGTCTTAAGGAACATCTCTCGCCAACCCGCTCCAACGGTCTGCTCGCCATGGTGAAGCAGATACGCATGTATGCGTTGGCATATAAGGTAAAGAGTGAGGAGCAATGAGAAAGCTCAAGACTATAGAGATGCACCGCATGACGGTGAGCGACTTCAAGCAGAGTGACAAGATGCCGCTCATCGTGATGCTCGACGATGTGCGTTCGCTGCACAATGTGGGGTCGGTGTTCCGCAGCGGTGATGCCTTCCGTATCGAGGCGGTATGGCTGTGTGGCATTACCGCCACTCCGCCGATGCCGGAGATTCACAAAACGGCGCTCGGTGCGGAAGACAGTGTGGACTGGCGGTATTTCGACAACGCCACGGATGCCGTGGATGAGCTTCATGCCATGGGGTATCAGGTGTGTGCCGTGGAACAGTGTGAGGGCAGCACGATGCTTCAGGACTTTGTTCCGGATACCGGCAAGCATAAGGGCTTCGCCGTGATAATGGGCAACGAGGTGAAGGGAGTGCATCAGGAAGTAGTGGACAAGAGCGACTGCTGTCTCGAGATACCACAGTTTGGCACCAAACACTCGCTCAACGTTTCTGTCACGGCAGGTATGGTGATATGGGAATTTGCAAAAAGACTGATGCTCTGATGAGTGTCAGTATTTTTATACCTTAAATATCGCTTTTTTATACATCACATCTTGCTATTTTATGCCGTTTAATCCATGCTACGGCACATTTGTACCATAACCTGGAAATATGGGCTTGCAGATGCAGATGTTTTTGAATACCTTTGCAATCAAGAAAAGTGGTAAGAATTTTATCAAACACGAAATCTAAACGAGAACTTGCAGTCCGTATCATTGCTGGAGGGAGCAAATGATGCGGACATTCTTTTGCAAATCAGATATCTGAATCATCCTGCATCATCCAGAGCCGCTCATCAGGGCTTGCTTGGATTATGTCTTTTTAGGAGAGTGGATTTTATTTGTCCATCATGTTTCTTGGATGATGCTCGAGTATTTCCTCCCGCAGCGTGTGCATGTCGATGTGGGTGTATATCTGAGTCGTTCCGATACTTTCGTGTCCCATCATCTCCTGTATTGCACGCAGGTTGGCACCGCCTTCAAGGAGCGATGTGGCAAAGGAATGGCGCAGCGTATGCGGACTCACGTTCTTCGTTATCCCGGCGGCAGCGGCGAGCCTCTTCACGATGGTGAATATCATTGCCCTTGTGAGATGTTTGCCGTGGATGTTCAGAAATACGTAGTCTTCCTCTCCCGGCTTTATCTTCATCACGTTGCGGTCTACAAACCAGAACCTCAGCTCCTGTATGGCGCTTTCGGATATCGGTACCAGTCTCTCCTTGTCGCCCTTTCCTATCACACGTATGAACTTCTCGTCGAGAAAGAGATCCGACATCTTCAGGTCTGTCAGTTCGCTGACTCTCAGTCCGCAACAGAAGAGCACCTCTATGATTGCCTTGTTTCTCTGTCCTTCCCATTTCTCCATGTCCACGGCAGCCTCCATCATGTCAATCTCCTTCACCGACAGCACCTCTGGCAGATGTTCCCCTATCTTGGGCCATTCCAGCAGTTCTGTAGGGTCTTCCTGGATATATCCGTCTATGAGCAGAAACTTGTAGAACGCCCTCACGCCGCTCAGAATCCTTCCCTGCGACCGTGGGCTTATGCCGATGTCGATGATGGCAGCGGCAAAGTTGCGCAGGTCATCCAGCTTCACCTCCGTCAGCGCCAGTCCCTCGCAGTTGGCATAGTTGAGCAGCTTCTGCAGGTCGTCCATATATGCCTTGAGAGTGTTCTCGGAGTAGTTTCTTCCCAGTTTCAGATATCTGCGGTATTGCTTTATCATCTCCGCATTGGAGTTGCCGTTGTCGTTCATGTCAGTTTGCGAGTCAATAGTTGTCCGAATGATTATTATTTTGTACTTTTGCAAATGTCAGCCACCCAAGTGCCTGCACTCCTCCGCCAGAGTATGCTATGCCCAGGCAGGAGAGAAATACAAGGCAAAGGTAATAAAAAGGCTGCAACAAACAAACTGATCCAGAAATATGAAGATACAAATAGTGAATGGTCCCAATCTCAATCTGCTCGGCGTGAGAGAACCGGGGATATACGGCAGCGAGTCTTTCGAGAGCTATCTGGCCAAGTTGCGTGAGCAGTATCCGGAGGTAGAGATAGAATACTATCAGAGCAATGTTGAGGGAGAACTGATAAACAAGATACAGGAGGTGGGCTTCTCTTTCGACGGCATAGTGCTGAACGCCGGAGCCTACACCCACACCAGCATTGCCCTGCACGACTGCATACGCGCCATAAAATGTCCGGTTGTAGAGGTGCATATCTCTAATGTCCACCAGCGTGAAGACTTCCGCCACCATTCCTTTATTTCCGCCGCCTGTAAGGGAGTGATATGCGGCTTCGGACTCAATTCATACAGACTGGCGATAGAAGGACTGCTGGACTGACCTGTTCCGGTTGCTTTACATAATGCGGAGCACCGTTTTTTTTATGAGCCAAGCAACCATAATCCCAAAACGGTCATAGGTCGTTCAATGTAGTGTTCCTGATGACCGGTTTGGAATAAAAAATCTTTTCCGTTCTTGGTATTTAAATCCGAAAGACGTAATTTTGCAACTTGCCCCCATTGTCACATCCATACCGTCGTGATGCGGCAGCGAGGAGACGGTCAGGGGCATAAGACAAAAACGACAATAGTTTCACATATAATATGGCAAAAAACGACAATGGGCTGACGCCTATGATGCAGCAGTTCTTTTCGCTCAAGGCGAAACATCCCGACGCACTGCTGCTCTTCAGGTGTGGAGACTTCTATGAAACATACTGCGACGACGCCGTTGACGCAAGTCGCATCCTCGGCATCACGCTCACCAAGAGAAACAACTCAGGCACGAAACCGTCTACCGAGATGGCTGGATTCCCCCATCATGCCCTCGACACCTATCTGCCAAAGCTCATCAGGGCAGGCAGAAGAGTGGCTATCTGCGACCAGCTCGAAGACCCGAAACTGACGAAAAAACTCGTGAAGCGAGGCATCACCGAACTTGTAACGCCGGGTGTTGCCCTGACCGACAACGTGCTGAACTACAAGGAGAACAACTTCCTCGCAGCCATACACTTCGGCAAGGCATCCTGCGGAGTGGCGTTCCTCGATATTTCTACGGGAGAGTTTCTCACCACCGAAGGACCATACGACTATGTGCAGAAGCTGATAGGTAACTTCCAGCCAAAGGAGGTGCTATATGAAAGAGGCAAGAAGGCAGACTTCGAACGCTTCTTCGGAACAAAGCATTTCACCTTCGAACTCGACGAATGGGTGTTCAATGAACAGACCGCCCGCCAGAAACTGCACAAGCATTTTGAGGTGAAAAACCTCAAGGGCTTCGGCGTAGACCATCTCAAATGCGGTATCGTGGCATGCGGAGCCATCCTGCAATATCTGGAACTCACGCAGCATACACATATCAGCCATATCACGTCGCTATCCCGGATAGACGAGGAGCGATATGTGAGACTCGACAGCTTCACCGTGCGTTCGCTCGAACTGACACGTTCGATGCAGGACGGCGGATGCTCGCTCATCGACGTAATAGACCGCACTTGTTCGCCGATGGGAGCCAGAATGCTCAACAGATGGGTGTGCTTCCCGTTGCGCAATGCCGCCGACATAAACAAGCGGCTCGACGTGGTGGAGGAATTCTTCAAGGACACGTCACTCAGGGAAATCATCGACGAGAACACCAATGGAGTGGGCGACCTGGAACGCATCACAGCAAAGGTTGCCACAGGACGTGTGTCGCCACGGGAAATGGTGCAGCTGAAGAATGCCCTGCTCTGCATGCAGCCTATCAAGGATGCCTGCGAGCGGTCGGAAAACAAGACTCTCGCGCTGATGGCAGACAGGATTGACGCCTGCAAGGAACTCAGCGACAGACTGGAGATGGAGATAGAGCCAGACCCGCCACAGCTCGTGAACAAAGGACACGTGATACGCAGCGGAGTGGACGAGGAACTCGACCGCATGCGCGACATAGCATATAACGGCAAGGACTATCTGCTGAAAATCCAGGAGAGGGAGACAGAGGAGACCGGCATATCAAGTCTGAAAATCGGCTACAACAATGTGTTCGGATATTATCTTGAAGTGAGGAATATCCACAAAGACAAGGTGCCTGCCACATGGATAAGGAAGCAGACGCTCGCACAGGCGGAACGATATATCACCGAGGAACTGAAACAATATGAGGAGCAGATTCTCGGAGCCGAAGACAAGATACTGCAGCTGGAGACAAAGCTCTTCGGTGAACTCGTGCAGAACACCCAGCATTACATACACACCATTCAGAAGGATGCGCATATCATAGCACAGCTCGACTGTCTGCTCTCCTTTGCCAAGACGGCGGAGGAACACCGGTACGTGAGACCGCAGATTCTGCAAGACGACATCGTGATAGATATCCGTCAGGGCCGCCACCCCGTGATAGAGACACAGATGCCGGTGGGAGAGAAGTATGTGCCCAACGACATATATCTCGACGACAAGAAGCAGCAGATAATGATTATCACCGGACCGAATATGGCGGGTAAGTCGGCCCTGCTGCGTCAGACGGCACTCATCACGCTGATGGCACAGATAGGATGCTACGTGCCGGCAGAGAGTGCCAAGATTGGTATCGTGGACAAGATTTTCACACGTGTGGGGGCGAGCGACAATATCTCAATGGGAGAATCCACATTCATGGTGGAGATGACGGAGGCTTCGAATATCCTCAACAACGTGACGCCGCGCAGTCTTGTGCTCTTCGACGAGCTGGGCCGCGGAACGAGCACCTACGACGGCATCTCGATAGCCTGGGCAATAGTGGAATATCTGCATGAGCAGCCGCGTGCGGCAGCGCGCACCCTCTTCGCCACTCACTATCATGAACTGAACGAGATGGAGAAGAACTTCAGCAGGATAAAGAACTACAACGTCAGCGTGAAGGAGATAAACGGCAAGGTGATATTCCTGCGCCGTCTGGAGCGTGGCGGATCGGAACACTCCTTCGGTATCCACGTGGCGCAGATTGCCGGTATGCCGAAGAGTATCATCAATAGGGCGAACGTGATTCTGAAGCAGCTTGAGGCTGACAACAGTGGCGTGGGGGCTGCCGGAAAGGCGGCTGTAGACAATATCTCGGTGCCGGGCAGCGGTGAGCAGCTGAGCTTCTTCCAGCTCGACGACCCTGTGTTGTGTCAGGTGCGCGACGAGATTCTCGGTCTCGACATAAACAACCTCACGCCGATGGAGGCGCTGAACAAACTGAACGACATAAAGACGATTGTGGGAGGAAAATAAAGAAAACATGAACGGGAAAGAAGAATTTTCAGAGAGAAACCGGAATAAAGGCGGTTCGAAGGTGTCTTTCGGACTCACTATCCGTACTTTCAGTCCTACCGACGCAGAGGAGATGACACGGATATACAATCATTATGTCACTGAAACCACTGTCAGCTTTGAGACCGAGCCTCTTACTACTGGCGATATGTCAGAGCGCGTGAGGCATATCGCTGCGGAGTTTCCCTGTTTTGTGGCAGAGCAAGACGGCAGGGTAGTGGGGTATTGCTATGCTCATCTCTGGAAGGAGCGGGCTGCCTATTCGCATACCTGGGAGGTGACAATATATCTCGATGCGCAGCACACGGGGCATGGCGCAGGCTCTAAGCTGATGAACCTCCTGATAGAGGCATGTCGCCAGACCGGCCGTTGTCATTCTCTCATAGCCTGCATAACGGCAGAAAACAAGGGCAGCATAGCCTTTCATGGGAGTATGGGATTCGAAGAAGTTTCCTGTTTCAAGCAGGTGGGCTATAAACTTGGCAGGCGTCTCGATGTAGTGGATATGCAGCTGTTGCTGTGATGAATAGTATGCTGTTCCGATAGGGATGTATGCTTGTCTGTTCCTCCATTTGTCCATTCGTTAACTTGTCAACTCGTCAACTCGTCAACTTATAATAACACCATCATGACCAAGGTTTCTATCTATATGCCGGTATATAACGGCAGCGAATATCTGGAGCGCAGCATCGGTTCGGTGATCAGCCAGACCTTTGCTGACTGGGAACTTATCGCTCTCGATGATGAGTCGACAGACGACAGTCGCGCCATTCTCGACGGGTTAGCCAGAAGGGACAACAGGATTCGTGTGTTCTCAAAGCATAACGACGGCAAGGGGAATACAGCCCGCAATCTGGCGATGATGGAGAAATGGGCGCAGGGAGAATATTTCTTCTATATGTCGCAAGACGACAGGATAGATGCTGATTTGCTTGAAAAGGCTGTGGGCGAGGCGGAAAAGCGCAGTCTCGACATCGTGATACCCGATATGCTGCTCGAATATGCTGACGGAACGACTTCTGCGGTACAAGGTTCTTATCCTCCGAATGGCGACCATTCCTTGGTGTTCTCCGGCAAGGAGGCTTTCTATCGTAGCATAGACTTTTCTATCCATGGCTTCGCATTGATAAACAGAAGGCTCATTGACGAAGACAGGCAGGACACCAACCATTACGACAGTGACGAATATAACACGCGACTACAGTTCCTCGCCGCCGGAAGGGTTGGTTTTTGCGATTCCACTTTCTATTATTATCAAGGCAACGAGAATGCCATCACCAAGCGTTTCTCCATTCGATGGTTTCAGCGTCTCGACACTGCCGTGATGATTGACAAACTGTTTTCTGATACTTTCCACGACCGCAAGTCATTCCCCAAGCTGAAATCCTGGCTTATGGCCATTTACATCACTCTCAGCGTGTCGTATATGCGTGAGTGGGCAAATATAAGCCCTGACGAGAGAAAAGCCGTTATAGCGCATTTCCGTGGCTTTGAGCGCAATATCAAGTTTGGTGGCTATAGAATGGCGGTATTGCGTCGCCTATCGCCATTGGAGAGATGTTTCGCCGTATGGTATTTCTTTTTCGGCACGTGTCGCAATATGAAATCGTTGTTCCGTATCTATAAGGGTAAATAATGCCAATGCAGTTCGGCTTTATCACCGCCAGAACAATCCTCCCTCTTTTGTTGTGCTATCCGACAAACTTCTTGAATTTTCCTTTCAGTTTCTCCATTATTGCCGTATGCTTTTTCACCACGTTGAGTGAGAACCATGCGTCGGCACAGAATATCAGCGTTCCGACAATACAATACAGCAGGTTGCTCTCGATGTGGGTGGAGGCGTAGACGCAGATGCCTACGGCAAGATGGAAAAGGATGGTTCGCACTACGGTGGACGACATCCTGTATTTGTATTTTATCCTGCATACCATCCTGGCGAACAGCATTTCCAGCATATATGCCGTTGTTATGGCAATGCCGATGCCAAGCAGTCCGAACATGTTGAAGCCCAGGATGACGAGGCTCGCCAGTACCACGTCGCTGAATATCTCTATCGTGAGGAATGTCATGGAATTGCCCCTCGACAGTGCTATATATTCCAGCGGCAGGAACACTCCGCGGCCATACATCGAGAGCGCTGCCACCTGCAGCATCGGTATCACGGCGTTGAACTTGCCGCTATACAGCAATGGCAGGAGTATTGGCATGAAGAGGATGAAGAGGACGATGAGTGGCGACACGATGTTCATAGAAACTTCAATCTGGTTGTTCACCGTGTCGTTTAGTTTACCGCCGTGCGTCTTTATAGCCGACAGACGAGGATAATAGTCGGTGTCTATTGCCGTGAACACCATTCCGGCGTATGTGAAAATCATCACATACATGGCATTGTAAAGTCCTACGGTGTCCACGTCCGAAGCGTTGCTGAGATACGCTCTGATGGCGAGTTCCGCACCGCTGCCGAGCATTCCTGCCACCACGAAAGCTATGCCGAGCCGCAGGAATGCCATGCCTTCCTTTATGCAGTCGAGGCGGAACCGCATCTGTAGGGGGTAGAGCCTCAGGGAACACTGCAGCACTATTATCGCCTGCACCAGTGCCATGAGCACGAGCGATGGCACGATGCCTTTATAGTTGTATATCCAATATATAGGCACCGAGATGGCGAACACACCGATAGCCCCGTAGATAGAAGTTACGGCGAGGGCTTTCAGCCGCCGTGTGGCTTTCAGTATGGCGGTCTCTCCTACGGTCAGCGTGGTGAGTGCCACGACGGGCGACAGCAGCACGAAGTGCAGCGTGTGGTCGCCGAATGAGAAAGTCCAGTCGCTGAGCAGCGAACTGAGTCCGGCACAGACCACGAGACCGAACAATGCCGTTATGAGAATCCAGTGGCGGAACACCTCAATCTCGTGTCTGAGCCACTTCTCGTCGCCGTTGTCGAATGCCATGGATATGTTTCTCACGGCACTGATGTGGAGACCGAAGTTCGTTGAGTCCACCACGAGCTTTATCGTTGATGAGAAAAGAGCCACGAGTCCCATACCCGCCGGACCGAGCAATACGGCAACTAACTTGTTGCGTACCAGTCCGATAAGGATATTGAGCATCTGCACGCCGCCGAACAGGCTCGTGTATTTCAGTATGTGTGAGTAGCTGTTGTTGCTGTTTTCCATCAAATTAACCAACGTGAGAAGGACTCAAATATTATTTAATTTTGAAAAGAAATGTTATCCTCTCACATAATGAGGCATATCGGCAGGAGTAATCATTGATATCTCAACGATGCCGGCAACCTTGCCGTCCTTCTTCCATGCCGTCTGGTAAATCACTTTGTGAACGCCTTGTTTCTCAATGGTATAGGCGTTGCTGCCGCCGGTGGCGAGCAGATGGCGGATAATCTCTTTAGATTTCTCCGAGTGACACTCGTAGAGATTCTTTCCAATCAGGTTGCCATGTTTTTTGTATGTTTCCACCGCCTTGTCGTTCTGGTAGATGATGATGCCTTCGGCGTCGCACACCGTAACGGCACAGTTCATCTCTTTTGCCCATTCATAGTTTTCCATAATGATAGTCTTAAATGTTAATTGTTATAGTTTTTCCCCAGTCCCCAGTCCCCTCCCTTTGGGAGGGTTAGGGTGGGTGTCAGGTGTCAGGTGTCGGTGTGGATTGCTTTAATGTGCCTCCAGCCAGTTCTTTCCCCATCCAGAGTCAGCCACCAGCGGCACCTGCATCTTCAGTGCGTTCTGCATCTCCTCCAATACGATTTTCTCCACCTTCTCCTTCTCTTCGGGAAGAACGGAAAAATTCAATTCGTCGTGTACCTGCAGAATCATCTTCGATTTGATGCCCTCCTTCCTGAAGCGGCGGTATACATTTATCATCGCCACCTTTATTATGTCTGCTGCGGTACCTTGGATAGGAGCGTTGATGGCATTTCGCTCGGCGAAACCCCTCACCGTGGCATTGTGTGAATTGATGTCGGCAAGGTATCTCCGTCTGTGGAACAGCGTCTCGGCATATCCGTTGGTGCGTGCCATCTGGATGCTCTTGTCCATATACTCCTTCACCTTCGGGAAGTTCTCGAAGTATCCTTCTATCAGCTGCTTAGCTTCGTCGCGGCTTATCTCCAGACGCTCTGCCAGCCCGAATACCGTAATGCCGTAGATGATGCCGAAGTTGGCACGCTTTGCCTTTGTGCGTTGGTCTCTGCTCACCTCGTCGATGGTTTCTTTGTATATCTTTGCCGCCGTGGCAGCGTGGATGTCGTGTCCCTCGCGGAACGCTTCTATCATGTTCTCGTCGCCGCTCAAGTGAGCCATCACTCTCAGCTCTATCTGACTGTAGTCGGCAGAGAAGAATTCACAGCCCGGTTCCGGTACGAAAGCCTTTCTTATCTCCTTTCCGTCCTCGCCCCTCACAGGAATATTCTGCAGGTTGGGATCGCTCGACGACAGGCGTCCGGTGGCTGTCACGGTCTGGTTGAACGATGTGTGAATCCTTCCCGTACGTGGATTGATAAGCTTCGGCAGAGCATCCACATACGTGCCGAGGAGTTTCTTCAACCCCCTGTGTTCCAGGATGTCAGCCACAATCTCGTGCTTGCCTTTCAGCGACTGCAACACCTCCTCGTTGGTGACATACTGTCCTGTTTTTGTCTTCTTCGCCTTCTCCACGATTTTCATCTTTTCAAACAGCACCTCGCCCACCTGTTTCGGTGATGCGATGTTGAATTCCATTCCAGCCAACTCATGGATTCGCTGTTCTATCTCGTGCATGCGCTCAGTGAGAGTCCTGGATGTCTCCTTCAGCGATTGCGTGTCGATGCGCACTCCGTTCATCTCCATTTCGGCGAGCACCGGCATCAGCGGCATCTCTATGTTGCAGAACAGATCGTAGGCGCCGCGCTTCTTCAGTTCCGGTTCCAGCTTGTTTTTCAGCTGCAATGTGATGTCCGCATCCTCGGCGGCATATTCATACACCTCGCTTGGCTGCAGATCGCGCATGCTCTTCTGGCCTTTTCCTTTCGGACCGATAAGTTCCTCTATGCGAATCGTCTTGTAGTCGAGATACGTCTCCGCCATGTCGTCCATGTTGTGTCTCGTTTCCGGTTGGATGAGATAGTGGGCAATCATGGTGTCAAACATCTTGCCTCTCACCTCCACACCATAGTTGGCGAGTACCTCGATGTCGTATTTCATGTTTTGTCCGATTTTGAGAATTTCTTCGCTTTCGTAGAGAGGTTTAAATATATTAACTATTTTTTCTGCTTCTTCACGATTGCTTGACACCGGCACATAATACGCCTCTTTTTCCTTCACGCTGAAGCTCAATCCCACCAATTCTGCATCTATAGCGTTGGTAGAAGTCGTTTCTGTGTCAAAACTAACAAAATCGTTTGTAATTAAAAAGTCATACAGTTTCTTTATATCCTCCTCTTTATCAACGAGTTCGTATTTGTGAACCATTGTTTTCAAGCTCTGAGAAGCGCCGTTTTTTATCGTTTCCTTCCCATCGTCTGGAAAATCGGCAAAGAGATTGAGCTGATTTGAAACACTTTTTTGCTGTGGTTTAGGTTTGTTAAGGAATCGCTGGATAAAGGTTTTAAACTCCAAATCATTGAAGATTTCTATTATTCTTTCTTCGTCCGGCTCCTTCACCTTCAGTTCGTCGAGATTGAGTTCGATGGGGACATCGGTTTTTATTGTGGCAAGGAATTTTGAGAACTCAATTTGTTCTTTGTTTTCCTCCACCTTCTTTTTCAGAGCGCCTTTGAGTTCGTCGGTTCGTTGGAGTAGGGCAGTGATACCGCCAAACTGGTTGATGAGTTTCACTGCCGTCTTTTCTCCCACTCCCGGACATCCCGGAATATTATCGGCAGAGTCGCCCATCAGTCCCAGCAGGTCGATTACCTGCAGCGGAGAGTCGATGCCATACTTTTCCTTCACTCCCTCTTCGTCGAGAGTTTCATATCCGCCTCCGTGTCTTGGTCTGAACATCTTCACGTTTCCTCCCACGAGCTGTCCATAGTCCTTGTCTGGTGTGAGCATATATGTGTCGAGTCCCATCTCTCCGGCTTTCTTGGCGAGAGTTCCTATCACGTCATCAGCCTCATAGCCAGCCACTTCGAGCACCGGGATATGCATGGCTCCGAGAATGTCCTTAATGATAGGCACGGCAGCCCTGATGTCTTCCGGAGTCTCTTCGCGCTGAGCCTTATACTGTTCGAAAGCCTCGTTGCGGAACGTAGGTCCGTGTGGGTCGAACGCCACACCGAGGTGTGTGGGCTTCTCCTTTGTCATCACCTCGTGTAGGGTGTTGCAGAAGCCCATTATTGCTGACGTGTTCATGCCCTTGGAGTTTATCCTGGGATTTTTTATGAACGCATAGTATGACCGGTATATCAGCGCGTATGCGTCGAGAAGGAAAAGTTTGTCCATTCTTTCAGTTCTTTTTCTTAGTTGTTGCTATGTAGGCGGTGTTACCTGTTTCTTATACTGCCACACCGCCGGTTGTGCCCTGTAATCAGCCCTCAGGACCTAAAGAGACACTGTTTTTTTTTCCATTCATCAAGAATATCGTGTAAAATTACTTATTTTTTCTGATTAATCGGATAAAAAATGTAATTTTGTATCAAATTTCACGTAATGGACTATTTATCACTAATAAAGCAGCCGATAGAGGGCGACCTTGATGATTTCAACAACCTGTTCAATAGCTCGTTGTCACATACCGACGGACTATTGTCGCAAGCCCTTGCATATATCCGTCAGCGCACCGGCAAGCGCATGCGTCCGATGCTCATCCTGCTGATGGCACGCAATTTCGGCGATGTGACCGATGTCACACAGAATGCCGCCGTAGGTCTTGAACTGCTCCATACCGCCAGTCTCGTTCACGACGATGTGGTGGACGAGAGCAGCGAGCGAAGGGGGCAGGCTTCGGTGAATGCCGAATACGACAACAAGGTGGCAGTACTCGTTGGCGACTATCTGCTGTCCACGGCATTGCTGCATGTGGCATACACCAAGAACACGCAGATTGTGAAATACCTCGCCGAACTGGGTCGCACGCTGGCAAGTGGAGAGATACTCCAGCTCTCTAATATCGCCAACGAGAAGATATCCGAAGATGTTTATTATCAGGTGATTAAGCAGAAGACGGCAGCTCTCTTCGAGGCATGCTGCGCCATCGGAGCATTGTCGGCAGGAGCCAGTGAACAGGAGATAGAAAGTGCGAAGAAATTCGGACAAGATCTTGGTATTATATTCCAGATACGTGATGATATTTTCGACTATTACGACTCTTCGGATATCGGTAAGCCTACGGGCAACGATATGGCAGAGGGTAAGTTGACCCTGCCCGTAATCTATGCCCTCAACACCGTATGCGACGATGCGATGACTGCACTCGCCTATAAGGTAAAGCAACGCACGGCGACTGCTGATGAGATAGCTCTGCTTGTGGATTTCGCCAAACGAAACGGTGGTATCGACTATGCCGAGAAACAGATGTGGAACTTCCATGCCGAAGCAATCCGTTTCATTGATACCCATGTCCGTTCTGAGGTTCTAAGAAAGAGTCTTGTGGCTTATCTCGATTATGTGATACGCAGGGAGAAGTAAAATCCACCTTTCTAAAATACCAAGAATCAAGCAACCCCTAATTACCGATTTGGTTTAAAACAAATATAAAAGGCGCATCCGGATCGATTCCAGATGCGCCTTATATATTGTAGCATTATTCTATTCTATTGTATGGCAATCATTTTATTTTGCCACTTTATAGGTCCTGCCGCCTTCTTTTACGATATAAACGCCTTTCTCGCCGCTGTTCAGTTGGTTGCCCACCTTAGTGCCGTCGAGCCTATAGAACGTCTTGTTTTGGTTCTCAGAGGCATTTCCTGTCACCTTGTCGATGCCGGTAGCGCCTGATACATAGTCAACATACTCGTCGTATGTCACTTTCTGTATAGGTGAGAAAGTATTCGTCTGTGCGTCAAGTCTGTTCACCACCATGCTCTTCTTGATGAAACCGTTGTTGCCGGTCATGAAGTCGTATGCCGGTTTGCTTGTAGTCTCCAGATATTCGTAGTCCATGGTCAAGGTGTAGTTGCCCTCCATATCCGTGTCGATATCTCCGATGCCGGCAGCTTTTGCGCCAGTGGTACTTGCTTGTTCGCTCACTACCTTTATGCAGTCGCCATGCTCGTTGTTGGTCTCCGTGATGGTCTCCACCATTGTGTTGTATGTACCGCTGGAGATGGTCATATCTGTCCTGTTGCTGCCATAGTCATCGAGCTTTTCGTTTGACATCGTGACGTTCAGGATACCATTGAGTTTAACGGTGATGGTGCTTTTAGTATCTGTATATTCGCCCCTGATAGTTCCTATTATAGGAATGTTCATGACAGTTATGCTGATAGTACCTTTCTCGATCATGTTCTCTGTATCGCCTAACATGTCTCCTTCGAGGTCGCTTATTCCTAAGTCGAAAATCTTGTTGGGATTGTATTTATACCATTTCTGTACACTTATCAACAATGGCACCGATGTTACCTCTCCAGACTCTTCGTCCTTCTCTTCTATCACGGTGGATAGAGAGTAGAGTTCGCCTGTCTTGGAGTCATATACGAAGTTGTATTCCCCCTCATTCACCAATGTTTTCGTGTCTTCATCCAGGGAGTATATAGTCTCTTTTGTCACGTGTCCCTTTTCGTCGCGAGTCAGTTCCACCGACATCACAACCGTTGGGTTTGTCCATGTGCTGGTAGCGGCATCCCATGTATATTCCGTCACCTTGGTCACGAAGCCATCCAGTTTGTCGTCGTAGGTGTTTTCGGTTCTGATTTTGCCGTCACCGTCTTCCGTCACCGTTGCCGTGACATATCCCTTGCTGTTGTATTCTGTCTGTGTGGTTTCGTCCCATTGCCACGCTCCGTTTACATAGTCGTAGCTTGTGGTCTTGCAGGGTTTTGTGGTCTTCAGATCCATGCCCGTTGTGGCTACATTACCCACGATGGTTGACTCTTTCTTGATAACTTTAGCCATGGCAGACTTGATTTTCGACATGATGCCAGCATTCAGCTTTGGCATCTGTGCACTTGCTGTGATGGTGCCTAACGCCATCATGGCAGATGAAATGAGTACAATCCTTTTCATAATCTTGTGGTTTAAAATATGTATATTTTTTGTGGACAAGTAGACAAGTAAACCGTTCGCTTCCTTGTCTACCTGTCTGTTTTAGTCTTAATGACCGATTGGGGGTTAAAAGAACTTTATCTGTTGTCCTTCGATTTCGCTGAGCAGCATGTTGGCAAGGCGGCTGGTGCCGAGGCGGAACCACTTGTTTGTAAGCCATTTCTCGCCCAACACCTCCTTCACGATGGTGTAATATATGAGGGCGTCCATCACGCTGTTGATGCCTCCTGCCGGCTTGAAACCGATCTGGATGCCAGTCTCGTCATAATACTCCTTGATAGCCTGACACATCACGTAGGCAGCCTCCGGTGTGGCAGCAGGCTCCAGTTTGCCTGTGGATGTCTTGATATAGTCTCCGCCGGCATACATGGCGAGGATTGAAGCCTTCTTGATGTTAGAGGCGGTCTTCAGGCAGCCCGTTTCCAGAATCACCTTCATCGGCTTGTCGCCACATGCACACTTCATCTCGCTGATATCGTCGGCAACGCCCTCGTAGTCGCCGCTGAGGAACTTGCCCACCGGCATTACGATGTCGATTTCCGTGGCTCCATCCTTCACGGCGAGTGCAGTTTCAGCCACCTTCACTTCTATGAGAGCCTGTGATGACGGGAAGCTGCCCGATACGCAAGCCACCTCAACGCCATCCACTTCGAGAGTCTCGCTCACCACCTTTGCAAAGCAAGGATATACGCAGATTGTGGCTACGTGTGGCAGGTCGCCGAACGCCTCGTCAAACTCGTTCACCTTCTCTGTGAAAGCCAGTACGCTCTCCTCAGAGTCAGTGGTCTTCAGGGTTGTCAGTTCGATGCTTCCCATGAGGAATCTCTTCACGTCCAGGTTGTCGTTTTCATGCACTTTCTCCGTGATGATCTTCTTCACAGCCTCGCGCACCTCGTTGTCGTCGAGGTTTGTATTATACTTGCTTAGAGCCTCTTCATATTTGCTCGCCTTTGGTGTAGCTGCTTTCAGGGTGCTCTCCGCCTTTGGTGTTTCTTTTTCTGTCATCATAATAAAGTTGTTTTTATTCTGTTTCCTATTCTGTTTCCTTATTCCTTTTCCGTTTTCTGTCCGTTGTCGGGTGGGGCAGAAGCAGACTTCAGCTTGGGGTTGTTGCGGTGTCTGTCGTGGTCTCTCTGCGTCTTTTTTTCCAGACTCTTCTGCAGCTCCTCCGTCAGGTCCACGCCCGTCTGGTTGGCAAGGCAGATGAGCACCCACAACACGTCTGCCATCTCTTCGCCCAGGTTTGGTTTTTCTCCCTTCTTGAAGCTCTGGTCGCCGTAGGTGCGTGCCATCACGCGAGCCAGTTCGCCCACCTCCTCAGTGAGACAAGCCATATTCGTGAGCTCCGAGAAATAGCGCACTCCATACGTCTTTATCCATTTGTCTACGGTCTCTTGTGCCTCTTTTATCGTCATGCTGTAATGATTTGGTATATGTCCCATATCAGTATAGCGTCGCACGCTATGCTCAGGACCAATGTTATTGCTTTTGCCGTTTTGTTTTCCGACAGGAAGAAGTCGGCGTTTATGCATCCGCAGAGACACGTCCATGCTGCCAGTCTCACGTATTCGTTCTGCAGCCACAGCTTGTCTGCCATGCTGATTGCTCCAAACATGATGAAAAGCGCCAGAGGAAGCGTTTTCAGCTTCTTCTTTTCCATTCCTTTTATTTCTGTTTGTTCTTTTCCCATTAATCTTATTATGGTTTCTTTTTGCTGCTATTCCTTGTGCTTTGTGTCTATACAGATGGTCACCGGTCCGTCGTTGAGCAGTTCCACCTTCATGTCGGCACCGAATTCGCCTGTGCCTACAGGCTTCCCGAGGGCTGTGCTGAGATCGCTGCAGAATTTCTCGTATAGCGGCACCGAGAGTTCGTGTGGAGCGGCATGAATCCACGAAGGGCGGTTGCCTTTCTTTGTGGATGCCATCAGAGTGAACTGGCTCACCACTATTATATCGCCGCCGTCATCGAGGATAGAACGGTTCATCACGCCGTTCTCATCGTCGAACACGCGCAGGTTAACTACCTTCTTCACCAGCCAGTCGATGTCTTCCTGGGTGTCCTCGCAGCCTATTCCGAGGAGTATCAGAAAACCCTTTCCGATGCTTGATTTCACTGTGCCGTTTATCGTTACCGATGCGTGGCCCACGCGCTGTATGACAACTTTCATCTTTTTATGTTCTTATTCTGTCTACAAAGTTACCTTTTTATTGAATTACCGCAAAATATTCCCCTATAAATTACTGCTTTTTACTGTCGAAATATTCTCTTAACAATTCCGCTTTCTGTCTGCCAACCACCTCTGCCAGGCTCTCCACATCGCTCTCACGCATCTTCTTCACCGTCTTGAAAGCCTTCAGTAGTGTCTCTTTTGTCTTTGGTCCGATGCCCTTTATGTCGTCAAGTTCCGAATGCAGGGCGTGTTTAGACCGCTTGTCGCGGTGGAAAGTGATGGCAAAGCGGTGCACCTCGTCCTGGATGTGTGTCAGCAGCCGGAACAGTTCGCTGTCCGTCTTCATTCCAATCACCTTCGGCGGGAATCCATACAGCAGTTCGTTGGTGCGGTGGCGGTCGTCTTTAGCCAGTCCGGCGATAGGTATGTCGATATGCAGCTCGTCTTCTATCACCTCTCTCACCACCTCCATCTGTCCCTTTCCACCGTCGGTTATGATGAGGTCGGGCAGTGGCTGTTCCTCCTCCATGAGTCGTGAATAGCGCCTTCTCACCACCTCCTTCATAGAGGCATAGTCGTCGGGGCCCACCACGGTCTTTATATTATATTTGCGGTAGTCTTTCTTGCTTGGTTTCATCTTCTTGAACACCACACACGCTGCCACGGCATCCGTTCCGCTGATGTTGGAGTTGTCGAAACACTCTATCTGATACGGCATCTTGGGCAGTTTCAGCGCCTCCTGAATCTCCTTCATCAGTCTCACCGCCTTCTGCTCAGGGTTTAGTTTTTCAGCCTGTTTCAGACGGTCGAAACGGTATTGTTTGCCGTTCATTTCAGAGAGTTCCAGCAGTTTTTTCTTGTCGCCCCTCTGTGGAATGGTCAGCGTGATGCCGTCGAGAGGCAGTTCGATGTCGTGTGCCACGATGATTTCCTTCGACTTGCTGCCCAGTTTCTCCCTTATCTGCATGATGGCGACAGGTAGGATCTCGTCCTCGTTCTCATGCAGTTTCTTCTTGAATTCAAAGGTGAACGCCTGGTTTATATTGCCGTTAGTCACATGGATATAGTTCACAAAGGCGATATTCTCGTCGTCGGTCACAGTAAACACGTCCACATCGTTGATGGTATGGCTCACCACCTCACTCTTGGAGCAGAAATTATCGAGCAATATATACTTCCTCTTTATCTCTTCCGCCTCTTCGAAACGCAGTTCTTCGGCAAGCTTCTGCATCTCCTCAAAGAGCATTTTCTGCACCTCGCGCGTGTTTCCTTTCAGTATTTCGCGTGCCTGCTCGATGTTCTTCATATATTCCTCGTGCGTCTGTTTGCCTATACACGCCCCGGAGCAGTTCTTTATGTGGTAGTCCAGACAGGGAGAATATCTCTTCTGTCTGATGCCCTCCTCCGTGAGCGGCAGTCGGCAGGTGCGGGGCTTATACACCTTCTTTATTATATCAAGCAGCGCATACATCGTGCCGATGTGGCTGAACGGACCGTAATAGGTGCCGAATTTCTTGTTTATCACCCTCGTCTTGAATATCCTCGGATAATACTCCTTCGTGATAACGATAGAAGGGTAGGTCTTGCCGTCCTTGAGCAGAATGTTGTATTTGGGTTGGTATTTCTTTATCAGATTGTTTTCAAGAAGCAGAGCGTCTTCCTCCGTGTTCACCACTGTGTATGTGATGTCCCAGATCTTGCTCACGAGCACCTTCGTCTTGTATCTGTCCACCTCCTTATGGAAGTATGACGACACACGGTTCTTCAGGTTCTTTGCCTTGCCCACATAGATTATGGTGCCCTCCTTGTCGTAGTATTGGTAGCTGCCGGGCTTGCCAGGCAGATTGCTGACGATGCCCCTCAGATGCTCCAACCGCTTTTCATTTTCTTCTTTTGTCATTTTCTCTAACTTCTTGTTTCATAGAACTTTTGGGTGATAATGTTTCACGTGAAACTTTAATGTCCCTTCTTTATTCTTGTTTGCCGATGCGTCTTGTGCGCCTCTTGTCTGCCGTATGGCTTCCGCAGTTTTTGGAGTGCAGATTTGTGTTGTCTGCTGTATGGCTCCTGTGTTCCGTCTGCTGGCCTCTCTGTTGTCTCGTGCAGCAATACAAAGATAAGCATCTCGTTTGGTTCTTACAAGAGTTTGAGGGAAATTTATCTGTGAGGATGTGCGGATGCTGATGGGTAGCGGATGGGGCTTATCACTGATATTGTTATTCCGTGTTGTCTTTGTGCCCCTGGCCTGCGGCAGGGATACAAATCAAAAATGAAAAGCGGATAGCACGGACTTTACACGGATTGGTCTTTCACGGATCTTTTTTTGATGTTATTTAGCCAATGATTCTTGGATCTTGGTTTTGGATTGAGCAGGATTTGCAAGTGCTGGGGCACTTCCTTTTTTCGATATGCTTCGCGATGTACAATTGTTATCGGATGTTCCCTTCTGCCAATAAATATCAGCCCCCTCTCGTTCTCAAACCCATCCTAACCTTCCCCAAGGGAAGGAACAA
>ERZ773218.598-NODE-598-length-42977-cov-244.601207_pt1 | contig 42977 bp, 29 predicted proteins | sample MGYA00580527_ERZ773218 | MGnify/ENA primary metagenome ERZ773218 (study PRJEB29015, sample SAMEA2737763) | human gut metagenome | biome: human gut; feature: human-associated habitat; material: faeces | place: China | collected 2012 ...
CGATGGCGTTTACAGGTTATTATATTTGCAAACTTACACATTTTATGTGAATTACGGACACTTACATTACTTTTTTTTTAGGGACGTCCAACAGAAAAGTGTCATTCGACTTTTTATCATATAGAATTCTCCCCCTAACGTGGGGAATGAAACCCCACATTAGGGGGTGATGTTCCCCACGCTGTGGGGGAAAAATCAAGGCCAGGAAACATAGTTGGAAACTTGCCAAATGTAAGGAGCAAGAGACATGTCACCTCGTATACAAAATAAAAGATGGAAAGCTGCACATTGAACTTTCCATCTTTTATTATTTATTAAAATTAAAATCTATATCATTACTCTGCCGGAATCCAGCGTGGGTCACCGAGATTCTTGTAAGAAGAGTTCTGCACTGTAAAGTCAGCACCAGTCTTGGCAGGATTAGCCCAGAGCTGGGCAGATGTCTCAGAAATCTGAGAACCGATCTCATAACCAGAGTTCCAGTTGAAGTCACTTGTATATACAGTGCCAGTAGCATCGATATCCTTCAGACTGCTACCCTTCACTGTCTGCGCTGCATCCTTGAAGTCGTAGTATGCTCCGATGAGAGAGTTTGTACAAGCTACTGTAACTCCTGTCTGCTTCTGCAAGTCGAAGTATGGCTTGGTAGCAGGAACACAGTTCCAGATTGTGCAGTGGTCGAGAGTGATAGAGAAGTTAGCCTGGCTTGTATTCGTCAACACAGAGTTGATTGTGTTGAGAGTACTGTTGGTAATGCTGACTGTTCCCAAAGTCAATGATTTCTGGTCCTTGGTATTCACGATACCATAAGTACCAATGTTTGTCAATACACAGTCATTTATCTTGATAGCATTGACAGTTGAATTCACGATACTCTGGAAGCGGAAAATACCACGGATATCCTTAACGTCACACTTCTCCATCTCGAGAGAGTTGAGAGTGAAAGTACCAGACTGGTTCAATACGTAACCGTCTGAGTTGGCACCATACTGGAGGTTGAGGTTATAGAAACGGACAACATCCATGCTTGATGAGTCGAAGGAAACGCCCTTGAACTTGACAGTTGCCTTAGACTCGCCGGCTGCTCCCCAGAAATAGACAGACTTGATATTCTCCGGAACCTTGATTGTAGAGGTCTGTGCCTCCTCATTCAGAGCGGTATATTCCATTCCCTGTGGGAATACAACAACAACCTTGTCTGAAGTGGCATTAGCAAGAAGGTCTTTCACGTCATCGCCAGCAGCTACGTTGATAACCTCGTATCCGTCAGGGAAAGGTTCAGTGGTAGTGAACTTCATCTTACCACGAACGTTCTCGCCGTTGAGCAGCTGCACAGTGTAAGAAGTCTTTGCATTGAGACCACTGATTGTGAGTTCACCGGCAGCAACCTCGTCTGCAGTAACAGGCTGTGAAACGAGCACCTCATCGTCTTTTACAATCTGTGCTTCAGTAATCTGTTTGCCAGCCTTGAAGCTGACCTTCACGGTCTTTGAACCAGGCACAACATCGAGGATAATCTGCTCTGACTTGGTTGTGAAGCTATAGTTTGATTCTGTATCATCAAGATACTTCCATGTAGAGCCCTTGCCGTTTGTAGCGCAGCTCTTGATACGGAAGTAATACTTTGTAGAACCCTCAAGTCCTGTCATAGTGTAAGGAGAAGTAGTGATTCTCGCATCCTCCTTGTCACCGAAATAGATGCTATGCTCAGTTGTTTCAAGCTCATCGAAAAGAGTGTCGGTGCTGATTTCTATAACGTAGAACTCAGCATCTGGCATCTTCTTGAATGTAACCTCAGCCTGGTCCTCACCTGGGCTTACGGAAACCTTGGAGGAATGGAACAGACGGTCGTAAGCAGGATCAACGTCCCAGTCGTTCGTCTCAGTACAAGCGGTGAACGACGCACCTCCGAGGAGCATCATAGCTCCGAAGAGAGCCTTGCTTATAATTGATTTATTCAGTTTCATCTTGATTTCTAAAATTTAAAATTATTTATGGAGGAATCCATAAGAATTCTGCAATGAACCCTCAGACTCGTTGATGGTACTGCTGTAGATTGGCAGGAGATAGCGGTTCTTCACCTTCTCATTCAAGCCACCGCTGATGAACTCGAGGTTTGCTACATTAGTCTTTTTGGTGTTAGACTCCTTAGCCTCGTCGCCCCAGAATGTAACATACTTATAGTCAGCAGCATTCTCAGGAGCCTCGGTGTCATACCAGCGTACAGACTTCATGTCGATCTTAACGAGTCCGTTCTCTGTATAAGTCTTATAGTAGAGCTTTGTAGGATACTCATAAATCTGAGTCATATAGTCATTCTTCATCTGGTCGATCTTGGCGCTAAGCAAGTTCCAACGCTCCAGCTCGTACTTACGAACACCCTCACCAGCGAACTCCAGAGCGTTCTCGTCAACGATGGCGTTGAAGAAAGCGTCCTTGTCTGAAGAGATACCATCGATATAAGCCTTTGCCTCAGCCTTGTCAGCGTCAGCATAGGCACGCTCGTGAACGAGAGCAAGAGCCTGACGGGCAGTCAGACCGCAACCGCCGGTAGCGACATCAGGATTACCGTTGAGTTCGTTCATCACCTCAGCATACCAAAGAAGGACCTGAGAGTAACGAAGCTTCACATAGTTGATACCAGTACCGAACTTGGCATTCTTGATCTTTGCGATAGCAGACCAGTCGTCGCTGAACTTGCGAACGTCCCACTTTCCGCAATAGATGTTGAATGGTTTGTTGCCGAGCATAGTCTCTGTGGTAACGCCATTGTCAACCTTGATTTCGAAGTTGGCACATGTAACGTCGCGACGAGTATCCTTGCCGCTGTGGTCGTACTTCCAGAAGAGAGTAGAAGGCAACTGAACGTTAGCTGAAGAGTTTCCCTTCAGAGCATAAGCACAGTTGTCAGCAAAACGCACACCGATACCATAGCCCAACTCGCTGGAGTTGCCCAATCCCATAGGAACCTCGAAAAGGTTCTCCTGATACTGGGTGTCGAGAGTCTGCTTGTTGATGAGTGTCCACTCATCCTCGAAGCTTGGGTTCAGCTGGTGCTTGCCAGAACTGATGACAGCATTGAGATGTGTCAGCGCAAGGTTGTAATACTTCACGCGGTCTTCATCGCTGCAACGCTGTGTAGGATATGTAGGATCACTATTCTCTGTAGCTGTTACATATCCCTCCTTTGCAGCCTCACGAATAGCCCAACCAGAACGCTGAAGTGCGATCTGAGCGAGAAGAGCGTGAGCATAACCCTTTGTGGCATGCTCTGTGGTATAGCTGCTCTGACCAGCCCAAGGCAGATAGTTGATTGCCTCTTCAAGGTCATTGATTAGATAGTCCATAATCACATCACGGTCTGTCTTGCCGGTATTGATGTTAGAGAGGTCGTTCTTTGTAGGCTCTGTCTTGAATGGAACATCACCCCAGTTACGTATCAACTCATGATAAAGCATAGCTCTGAGAGTGAGTGCCTCGCCCTTATACTGAAGGAGCTGCTTTTCTGACTTGTCAGTTGTCTCTGGAGAAATTCCCTTGAGACCCTCAATGATGTTGTTGCAATACTCGATACTCTCATAGAGGTGATCCCATGCATCACGAGACTTTGCGAAAGAAGCGTCGTTGTCGGCATAATAGTTGTTCAGATCACGGCCCTTACCCTCAGCCTTGGCATTCGACTCGCCATAGGCATTAGCAAACTCAACGTCGGAGTTAGCCATAAAGGTATAGCAAAGCACCTGAGAATATGTGTAGTCCTCACAGAGAAGGCCATAAGCCTTGTTGAGCACATTCTTGGTATAATATGTTGACTGCCAAACGTTGCTTGCGTCGGTGTCTGACGGTGATTTCTGGTCAAGGAAGTCGCTGCACGAAGAGAACGTAGCCAGGGCGACACCTCCCAACAATATCGTCTTTAATATATTTTTCATTTTGTTTTACTCCTTATTATATATTAGAATGATACGTTAACTCCGAATACATACAGACGGCTCTTTGGATAAGAAGCATAGTCTACACCCGGAGACATTCGAGACTTCTTGCTACTTGAGTCAACCTCTGGGTCGTTGCCTGAGTAACCTGTGATAGTAAGAAGGTTGTAGCCTGTGAAATAGAAACGCACGTTATTGAGGAACAAGTTCTTAAGCAATGACTTAGGAAGCGTGTAACCGATTGTGAGATTCTGAAGACGAAGGAAAGAAGCGCTCTCCACGAAGTAGTCGAGGAGATACATCTTGCTTACAGATACAGGGTTGTAGATGCTTGCGTTAGCGTTGATCTCGTTCAAGCGAGCGATAACGTTAGCCTCGTCACCACCATAATACTGTGCTACGTTTGTCGGGTTAGCCAATGACAGACCGTTTGCAGGGTCGATGTTTGTATATCTGTTCAGGAAATCACGGTTGAGGTTGTATCCCTTGCGTGTATCGTGGAAGAATGAAGAACCGAGCTTTGTTCCGTTCACGATCTTGTTGCCGAACTGATAGTTGAAGAATACAGAAGCGTCGAAGCCGTAGAATGTAGCGTTGAAGCCGAAACCACCAGCCCATGGAGCGATGGTGTTGCCGAGCTTCTCCTTAACCACATTGCCTTCCTCGTCAACCTTCAGCTTTGGAGAACCAGGCTGCAGAGTACCGATTACTGTAGAGCTCTTGTCGAGCAGACCCTCACGGAGCTGCCATTTCTTGCCATCCCATGTGAGTTCACCGTTAGGATTCTTCTCTGCATCGTATGCTGTATAGTAGCCACGGAGTCTGTAGCCCCATACTTCACCAAGAGAACCTCCCTCAACGACACGGAAGTTCTGACCTGTGTTCACGTCAGGAATAGTATAGTTTGTATCCCACTCAGAACCAGTGTTCAACTCGTCGATCTTGTTCTTGTTGTAAGAGATGTTTGCAGTCATGCTGATAGTGAAGTTCTTCTTCTCGATGATTGAAGCATTCACAGCGAACTCAACACCCTTGTTAGATGTCTGACCGAAGTTCTTGTACATGAAGTTATAACCTGAGCTTGAAGAAATCTTGCTCAGCATCAGAAGGTCTTTGGTAGTGTTCCAATATAAATCCAAGTTACCGTTGATACGGCTATTGAAGAATCCGAAGTCGAAACCGAGGTTACGGGTGATAGTAGTCTCCCACTTCAGGTCATTGTTTGACTTTGAGTTTCCGAGTTCCATCACAGTTCCCATCTCGCCACCGAAATATGGCTCTTTCAGTTTGCTGTAGTCGTTAGGGAAAGAGAATGGCTGATAGATGCTGCCAGAAGGGATACGGTTATTACCGGCCTCACCATAGCTGAGACGGAGCTTCAAGTTAGAAAGCCAGTCAACAGACTTCATGAAGTTCTCCTCGCTGATACGCCATCCGAGGGCTACAGCAGGGAAGAAGCCCCAACGGTTGCCAGAAGCGAACTTGCTTGAACCGTCGGCACGGAATGTAGCTGTCAAAAGATATTTGTCGGCATAGGTATAGTTCACACGTCCGAAGAAAGACGCCATATTGTCCCTGGCACCGATTCTGTTGGCGTTAGGCTGAGCCTCGCCAGCACCCTGGTGGGCGAGTACCTCACCGATAGAGAAATCTGTAGGGAAATTGATTGTAGAAGAATAATAATCCTTCTGCAATGAGCTTGACCACTCCTGACCAACCAACACATTCAAACGGTCGCCCTTTGCGAAGGCATCCTTGGTGTCGTATGTCAGGGTGTTGGCGTTACGCCAGTTGCGCACGTCAGTGCGGGAGAACTTAGACTTTGGAGCACCGGCACCTGTATTGTCGCTACGTGTAGCGAGCTTGTCCCAAGCCTGGTCAGTATTTTCAAATCTCCATGTGAAACCTAATTCAGAGCGGAAAGTGAAATGCTTGAACGGCTTCCAGTTCAAACCTGCATTGTAGTCCTGACGGAAACGACGCTGCTGCTTGTAAGTACCGCTCATACGGTCGTATGGATTGATATCGGTATTTGACGACTCGTCAGCATCGTCATCACTTGAAGCGTTAAGTGGTTCAACAGGACGGTATGTGATTGCCTTGTTGATGATTGAGTTTGAGGCGCTTGCGTCGTTGGTATCGCCACCTGAGTTAAGACCGTCGACTACAGAATATGCCAAACGGGCATTGAAGTCGAGTGTCAACCATTTGTTCAACTTGCTGTTCAACTTGGCATTAACGTTGTTCTTGCTGAAGTTTGAACCCATCATGATGCTCTTGTCGTCGGTACGAGAATAGCTGACGTTGAACTTTGTCTCCTTGGAGCCACCGCTTACAGATATGTTGTAAATCTGCTGCAGACCGGTTCTGCCGAAGAGCTCATCCTGCCAGTTGCGACCGGTAACAGACTTCCAGATATCCATATCTCTCCAGTCACCATACTCCTGCTCCTTGCCATACTGAGTCTCATACTGATACTTGGCATAGTCGTATGGAGAGAGGACGTCGAGTTCCTTCATCACCTTGCGCACACCGAGAGAAGCGCTGAAGTTCACCTGTACTTTGCCTTCCTTACCGCTCTTGGTAGTAACGATTACAACACCGTTGGCACCACGTGCACCATAGATAGCCGTTGATGAAGCATCCTTCAACACGTCGATGCTCTCGATATCGTTAGGCGCAATGTCGCTGATTGAGCTGACAGGGAACCCGTCAACGATGTAGAGAGGAGAGTTGTCCTGAGAAAGAGAACCACCACCACGCACACGAATCTTCACATCGGCATCTGGTGAACCTTCTGTTGTAGTAACAGTCACACCAGCCATCTTACCCTGGATAGCCTCAGAGGCTGTAGATACAGGGATGTTTGCCAAATCCTTGGCGCTGACAGAAGTGACAGAACCGGTAAGGTCCTTTTTCTTGACCGTACCGTAACCGATTACAACGACATCATTCAAGGTTGTCGCTTCGTCCTCCATTACGATGTTAACACTGCTCTTGCCGCTAACATTGACAGTAGCAGTCTTCATACCGATGTATGAAACTGTAATCTGTTTGCCACCGGAAAGTTTGATGGAGAAGTTACCGTCAAGATCGGTAACAGCCATGTTCTTGGCTCCTTTCTCCTGGATGGTAGCTCCGATGATCGGCTCACCAGTGCTATCCTTCACATTTCCTTTTAGCGACTGCGCTGACAGACTGCCTACGAAGAACAGCATAAGCGCAATAAGTCCTAGTCGAAAAGTTTTTAAATTACCAAACATAGTTTTTACTAATAAAAATAAAATAATTAAAAAGATATTGCAAAGTTACAATTTTTCAAAATATAAACAACATAAAGAGGTGTCAAACTGCACTTAATGCGTTAAAAACTCCACAAACCATATATATTTCAATGGCAAACAACTTGTTTTGCAATGAAAACATAAGGCAAAAGGAGCGCACACCAAAAGAAGATGCGCGCACCCCTAAATATTTATACCAATGAAAAACTTCTATAAATTACTTCACGATTTTAGTCGTTTTCATGCTGCCGTCATTCATTTTCTGAACCATGATGAGCACACCACGCTGACTGCCGTCAACACGCACACCCTGGAGGTCATAGAACATTGTAGATACAACATTCTCGCCATCCACTTTCATGCTGTTGATGCCTGTGGTAGTTGTTGAACCTCCACCGAAGCCTCCCATTGCATTTGCGGCACGCACGAGATAATCGGCAGCTTTCTTGCCCTCGGCAACCGTCCATGATGTTGACGATGTCATGCCAACGAACAGCTCATCGCAGAACACTGCATATGCCTTAGCTCCTTCGGATGCAGCCCATGTAATGGTGTTGCCTTCGGATGCCAAGAGACCGAGTCCCACCTGTGCGCAGTCTGCATCAGGAGTCCATGTAGGGAACACTTTGTCAAGAGCATACTCAGCTGCCTGGTCAGCAGTGAGGATTGTCTCCATCTCGTTTACTTTATTGTCCTTTGTGAACTTCAGCACGTTAGAAGCAGGAGAAACCACATTGCCCTGGGCATCCTTTGTGTTAAACTCTACGAACTTGTCGGCAGGAACGTTCATTCCACCAACAGTGAAACGGTCCTTGATAATCATGTCTGGCTGAAGAAGAGTTGTGTTCAAGTATGCCAGACGAGGAGTTCCTCCCCACGCACGACCATAGTTGAAGGTCTCTGCACAGTTGTCTACAACACATTCGTTCATCACGTAGCCCCATTTTGAACCGTCTGTATAAGGAGCTGCTATAGTACAACCACCCTTACCATCGGCACTACGTTTCTCAACAACGAACTTACACCTATTATAATATACATCGCCACCACCGCAGAGGAAGTCAACAGTACCATGGATTTCTGAGTCTTCCCAATAATACTTACCTCCATTGTTGTTGCTATAGTATGTATCCTGATAAGAAAGCATCTTCACATTCTTGCAGATGGTTCCGTCACCCTTGTCCTGCAGACAAACCGCACGACCGGCAGAACCAGAACTGTAGTAGTCAAGTGCGTTCTGAAGAGTCAGGTCCTGTATATATAGATTCTTTCCTGTAACATAGAGAGTCGCTGTTGTTCCGATTCCCTCGTTCTTCACATCCGGAGCATTCTTGATGATGGTCTTGTCCATGCTCTGACCGATGATAGAGATATTGTTTCCAGAAACAGCGGTCAGCGCAACCTTACCGAGGTCGTATGTTCCGTTTGGCAGGAAGATACATGTGCGCTCAGTAGCGCTGCTGTTTGCATTGGCAAGATCGAGCATAGTGAGGAAGTTGCCGCCGTTGCCTGGCTGGCAGACATAATATCCGAGTTCGTTCTTCTCAGTTGAAGCGTCACCAAGGTTGGCAACAACGAGCTTGTGCATATACATGCCACCATCGGCAACGAGAGTAAGAGTTCCTGGCTCACCGGTATATTCGATGCTCTGCATCACACCGTCATTGCTCTTGTCGAGAGCGATCGAAGCGACCTCTGTTTCACCGTTCATGAGTTTCAGGTTAGCAGCACCGCTATATTTGCAGCCTGTAACGAAGATGAGAGAGTGACGGCCAGAGAGGATATCAATCTTATCGCCGTCGCTGAACGACCAGCCATGCTGCTTGTCGTGGAAAGCTCCACCTGTAGGACAGAAGCCTTCATGGTCTTCTGCATAGAAATATGGATCTGCGAGATTATAAGTATAGCGGTTTACGTCGCTTGTCACTTCAATGTCGGTTGCCACAGCGTAAAGGCTGGTAGGACCAGTCACGATGTCAGCAGTAGTATATTTGCGTCCGCCATCGTTCTTTACGAACCATCCGCGGAACGCCTTTCCGTCGGTAACGATTACGCCGTCGCCGTTTCTCAAGTTTGCTATTGGAGAATCCTTCTCCACCTGCTGAACAGCCTCAAGCACAGTTCCGTCTGTATTATAATATGTGAGGGTATAGTCTGGCTTGAATGCCACTGTCAGTTTATATGTCACAGTCTTGTCGCCTGCAGCCACCACCACGGTAACGACAGTACTGTTGTCATCCCCCTTATTATATTCAATGCTCTTGATTTCTCCATTGTCTGGAGTTCCGAACACTACAGGGTTGGCAGTCTCGTCTACCATCTGCTCCTTCTTTGAAATCTCGACGGTAGCACACATGTCGCCGTCTGCGTTTTCCTCACAGATATCAGCAGTCTGGTAATCAACTCCGTTGATTGTCACCTTGCCCAAAGCCGGAGTCTTCGAGAGGTCAACGAGTCCGTAGATGGCAAGTTCGAGAAGATATGCATTCTGGTTTGTTGTGATATTCTCAAAACGCAGTTTACAGTTTGTCTTGTTCACGTCAACATCAACATCGCATCCCGATGCCGGGTTGGCAACAGTGCTTGACACTACCACCCAGTCTGCATCACCGTCACCTTTGGCCAGGAGTTTCCATCCGCGGTTTCCGCCTGTTGCTCCATGACGGAAATGCACCTTTGTAACAGATGCCAAAGCAGAAGTCTCAACATAAGGATTGTCGCTCTTCGCACACATCAGCATACCGCCTGTCCAATCCGGGAACTTTCCTGTATTGAAGTTAGTAGCGCCAATCTGAGTGTTGAAGATAGAGAATGTAAGATTCTCATGACTGTATTTTGTCTTCCATTCCACGTTAGTCACATTATTGGCGTCTGCTTTCTGCTCGTATGCTCCCCATGTAGAGAAGTCTGTGCTATAGAGTTCTTTTTCACTTACGGCAGAAACGAAAGTCACCTGCACGCTGTACAGATATACTGTTGCCGTAGCAACAATCTCCACATAGCCCTTTGCCACTTCATCTGTTGTGGCACGATGCTCGTTTACATCTGCTGTTGCAGCCACACCTCCTATGGTATAAGACTGATAGGTAGGATAGTTCTCCACAACAACCACGTCGCGGGTTGACTTTACCGGCACCTGAAGCACCGTGTTCTCATTAAACTGCGCATTGTTCCTACCCACGCAATAGAGCTTTCCCTTTGTAGCATCAACGTGCATCGAAACGCCCTCCACGGTAGAAGGTATGTCTACAGTTGTTTTCTGGTAGTTTGTCGCAGCCTGGATTCCTTCAGGAAGGTCGTTCTTGAAGTCCCATTTAGCCGTAACATCTCCCTGTGCCATCGCAACGACAGCCGTAAGGAGCATCATGACGCAGAGCATCATCGACTTATTAAGTAAATGTTTCATATTTTTTTCAGTTAGTTTGTAAATAGATGCACAAAGTTAACAATTTTATCACAACCAGCAAAACTTTATATGTTTTTTTGCATAATTCAAGCTGTATTGGATAATATTTACGAGTTGACAAGTTGACGAGTTGACGAGGAAATAGACAAGTAGGTAAGTGACGAGTTAAAAAGTTGACGAAGCAAGTTGGCAAATAGAAGAAGAGCGTTTCTCCTTCCTTTGCCATACAATTTTTATATGGAAAAGTCTCTGTTTCTTAGATAATTGTTGTATTTTTGCAATTGGTTATAAAATATTGAACATCATGAAGAAACTGCCATTTATAATATTCTGCTTTATAATGCTTTGTGCTTTCGGGGCTGGAATGAACAGCTATCATAGAACAGAATCAATGATAGCAAACGACGTGAACCGTGCATTGGAAACAGCTCTCCAGCAAATGCCTGGCAATGTGGTGACGACCGACACTATACAATGCTACAGAAACAGTCTGACCATTGCCGAACTGAAAGATACCGCATGTATCGTAATACGGACGGTGAGACGCAACGACAGACTGCAAACGGAACTTGTAGCGGAAGCGAACTGCGGATTCCTTACCGTACTTAAACTGTCCGACCAAAAGGCTTCCTCCTCCTTGTTCTTTATCGGAATACTATGGCTAACAGGCAGTCTATGGTATATAAAAAGGAAGAAACCAGAACTGCTCATGCAAGGACTGTCGTATGGCGGCATCGTGTTCTGCAACGACAAGTTCATGACCCACACCGGCAAGCTGATTCATCTTACACCCATGCAACATTCCTTACTCGAAATGTTTATGACTTCCGAGACTCACACGCTGTCAAAGAAAGAGATTTGCGAAAAGCTATGGCCTAAGAAACCGGATGCCAGCGACACGTTATACACACTTGTCAGACGCATCAAACCTATTGTTGAAGCGAACAGTAGTCTTAAAATAGAATCTGACAGAGGCAGAAGCTACACTCTGGTTTACAGATAGTTAGCCTTTTGCCAGACAACTGTCAGGAAAATGTCAGACACATAAATTGGCTGTTGGACTCTACATTGCAAAAATTGCAAAAATATATCACCGGGAAGGGAAAAAATTGATAAAAATTTGCCTGCACCGCAAATATTTATTACTTTTGCATCGCTTTAAGGAGCTATAGGGGCGTAGCCCAGTTGGTTTAGAGCGCTGCAGTCACATTGCAGAGGTCATCGGTTCGAGCCCGATCGTCCCTACCCTAAGAGGATTTGCCACACGGCAAGTCCTCTTTTTTTGTTTAACCCCAAACGGTCATTAGGTCGTTAAATGTAATTTTTTACAACTGCTTGCAGTATTTTGTTTTTTATAAGGCGTCTTTTGTCCGTTTTTAATTCGCAATAGCTCGCTATTACTCATTAAAAGCCAAACAAAATCCACTCTTCTAAAAAACAAAATACAAGCAAGCCCTAAAGCGATTTGGGTTTAATATCCATTGGCGCATCAAAAAGCCGACCACCCCACAACAAAGTGAGACGGCCTGCAATGAAAAGAAAACTACTACTTGTTTATATTATCCATCAAAACATCAACTTAACTGTAGTACCATTGGTCTTGCGCACAATGTTAAGGCCTTTGCGCATCTGCCTAAGCTTCATTCCGGAGGGCGAATAGATACTCATTGTGTCATTATTGGCGGGGTTAACAGCCGCATTGCCAATGCCAGTGAGCGAGCCTTCGCCCAGCGCCACCTTTTCTGCGTTAACCACATGATTGTCACTCTGGTCTATAAGGAGAGCCACAAGTTCTGTCTCCTCAGCATTGATAACATTATCGGGCAGAGAGAAACTAACCGTTGTAACTATATCTTCGCCAGCCTTTATATTGCTGGGCACACTGCCATTAATGCCCCCAAAGTCGGTGATATAGCCACGCACCACATCGTCATAATACATCTGCGAGGCAGGCACCGGATTGGGAAGGTTTTCATATCCACCCATCTCGCCTTTAGCACCACCGGCATAGGCATTCTGCTGACAATACTTATTGTTGTCCGGCTGGTGTATGCGGTTCTCAATCACCACGTATGCTACACGATAGTCGGCCTGCTCATCACCATTGACAAAGCGCAACTTGGTTGTGGCCTCCACCTCATTAGTGGTCTTGTTGCGTGTGGCCTCCAGCTGCATTGCCACCATAACAGGCTCGTCATTGAAAGCCTTTTTTGCCATAATCAAGAAGTTGGCGGGGTCGCAACTGGCGCTTCTGTTCACCACACCTGCAGGCAAGCCCGACCATGATACAACTCTCTCCAGGGCGGCCAGATAATCATCGTCTGTCATAACATCGCTGCTATGTGTGGCCAGGCCGATGGTCCAGTTTGCCTCATTAGCGCGCAGGCGGTCAAGGGCAACAATGCCACGCACGCACCAGGCGCACCATGTGCCGGTGATATCCTCGCACACCACCTTGCGGGGATAGGCCGTAACCAGGGTGTCCACCTCATATCGGGTGCCCCCGGCCTCAATCCACACCTTGTATTGCTTGGTTTCAAGAGTCTTTATAGGCAACTTGGCATCAAGTGTAAAAGGAGTTTTGGTGCCTGCCATCAGTGTTGTAGAATATTGCTGGGTGAATGTCTCGCCGTCATATTCCAGGCCTATGGTGTAGCCATTAACAGGCTCGGCATTTTTGGTATATGCCACACCCGTTATAGGCATCATTCCGCCATAAGGTGTGTTGGGTCCCATGTCAATCTTTATATATGCATTAACCTTCTGCCCCACGTATATATCATCGATATACAGACGACTCATATTGTTGCTATTGTTGACAAAAGCCAGAGTGATGGTCTTGCCCTTATAGGCGCTTAGGTCAATCTCGCGGTCGGTCCATGTGGCGTTTTCCTTATCCACGGCAAACAGGGCGTTGGCTTTGTCAAAGCTCTCAACGGTGTTGCCGGCTGTAGTAGACACATAGACGGCATAGCCATCCGGGAAGCGCTTGTCGCCAGCCTTGGCGCGCCATGTTAGCACGACTTGGTCTGAAGATATTGTTATGGGCGGCGTTATGAGCCAGTCGTCCGACTGCCCGGCCACCTTATACCACGATGTGGAGCAAGCCGCCATATCCTTATCGCCCGTAGGCGTTGTGACCACCCAGGGCACACCAGACTCAAAGCCCAGCAACTGCATGTCGGCCGAAGGTTCCAGCCCATCATTATCAATGAGAGTGAATGTGGATGGTATGCCACTGTTAAAGTCACATTTGAATATTGTCTGTGCCTTGGCGCCCAACGTAAGGGCTGCCAAAAGGCATGTGATGTAAAATGCTTTCATGTTTAATTTATTTAATCGGTGAAGCCGATGCCGCCAACAAAGGGGCGACATCGGTGTCACACAAGTTGGTAATGTTAGCCTTAGTAGGGTTATGTTATTTAACCATCACCTTCTTCACGCTGCCGTCAGCATATTTCACGATGTTGAGACCCTTCACGGGAGCCTTAAGCATGGTGCCGCTTGTGCTGTAGCGGGCCACCACGTTGCTCTCGCCGTTAAAGGTGTTGGCAAGACCCGTAGCCGATACGCCGGAGGCTGAAGTGCCGTTGACGAGGTCAACAATCATAAAGTCGGTCATGTCAGATTTAGCTATATTGTTATCCCTATCCAAGAACGACTGCACGGTGTAAGCAAACTTCAAGAAGTCGTATTGGTCGAGACCGCTGAAGCGGTAAGAATTGATGTCAGATGTTGTCTGCTGTGTGTCGAGCATGGTGAACATCTTATTGCCGGCCTTGAGCTCCTGCTCAACGCTCACATAGTCGAGAGCAAAGGGATAGCCATAGCTGTCATAGAATATGAGACTCTCCATATCAGCGTTAACATCCATGATAAATGTTCCTTCCACATAGCCAGTATTTCCTGTTTCATCGGGCTCAAAATCCACCTCGTATCTCTTCACTCCATCACTAACGGTGAGCACAGAACCGGCATAACCCACAGCCCTAAGGGTGAGCACAAGCTGCTTACCATTGGCCAGATAGAGCTGAGGGGTCTTGATATAAGGGGCAGAATAGCCCATTTGCTCACATCCCATATAGCCTTGGGCCAGCATATTGCTGTATCCTTCCCATCCAGGCATATTGGTATACTGGCTAAGCGAAGAAGCCGCACTGTTGCCAAGGGCCTTGCCCGACAGAGGATCGATGGCATCGGTAACGGTAGCATCAATCTTGTCAAAGCCCTCATCCAGCAGCTTGTATGTACCGTCACTCTCAATGGTGGTCACACCATAGTTGGTAATCTGATAGCGAGTGGCCTTAGGTGCCTCTCCCCAGTTGGCTGTATAACCGCCACGCTGGTCGATGTCTGTTGCAGGCAATAGCTCAGGAGCGGCCACGCCGAAAGCCTCGTAAATGGTGTTTTCGTCAGAATAAAGACTCTGATAGTGGGCACGCACATTATAGAAATACTCACCCAGAGGGTCAAGGTCTGTAAAGGTATATGATGTTTCTTCGGTGCGATCATAATAAGAGCCCTTGCGTCCCTTGCCAGCTGCATAGACAGCCTCCATAGTATATGGACGGTCGGTGGTGACATAGAAGTTGTCAAGAACACCATACACACCTTCTGGAACATCGGTAAGAGTCATCTCCATGCACGAATAAATGCCTGAGAACATGCCATATGTAGCCTCGTCCATGTCAACAACCCTGCCTTCAAGGAAAGCATTGGCATTAAAATTGCCCAGGTCTTTCCACACGCCATCCTGCTTTGCCCTGAGCGAAAGCTTGGCATTAGCTTTCAGATTATCCATTTCTTCATCGTTCATTCCCTCGGGCACCACCAGTTTAAAGTAAAATCCAGCCGTATTATAGGGGGCGTTAACATCAATGGTGGTAACCTCCTCACCAGGCATCATCTTCAAGCCCTTTGTTCCATCGGCGCCATCGGTTTCGGCAAACGATGCACCGCCCTCGGCTGTTGTTGCCCATCCCTCAGGCAGTGTGCAGTCTTCAAAGTCGATATTCAGATCGAGGCCTGCATCGGCTGTGTACAGCTTTTTATACAGATTGAGATAATAGTTGTATGCCAGGCGCACGGGCTGCCAGTTGGCTGTGAACTCGGTATCCTTGAATGCTGTTGGAACAAGAACCTTAGGATTAGCTATAAAGTTGGGCTGCGATGTTATCTGCACATCGTCTATAAGCATGCCACCATAACAGTTAATCTGCACAAAGCCGTCATTATCGGCCGACAAATTGCGGGCTGTCATGGTAACCTTCACCCAGCCATTGTCTGGATAGAGCATCATCTGCGTGTAGGGGTTGTCACAGTCGGCCCAATAGGGGTTTTCTATGTCTTTAAGAATATTGCAGAACACCAAAGTACTCTTATAGTCGCCTATAGGCTTGCAGCGGAATGTCACAGTGATATCGCCCGAATAGTCGCCCAGCGGCGTGTTAATGCAGCCACCCACCGCCTCACTGCGCTGAAAGAGAGCTATCTGTCCGCCTGCAGCAAAAGCATTGTCGCCCCACCATCCGGGCTGGTTGGTCAGTGCATTGTCAATATATGTGCCAGGCTCGCCATACATGCTGCACAGCAAGTGATCAGTGTCGGGAGCATCGGCGCTGCCTGCAGTGAGCTTAGAGAAGTCTTCATTAATCAGCTCAAACTCGGTGATGGTTTGTCCAGCCTTCTTCACAACCTTCTTCATTGGTGTGAGGGCGCTGCCGGTCATCGTGCCGGTCATTGGTGTAATGACCTTGGTGCGGTTGATGATGTCAACCTGCCGACCTTGGAATGTCACCTTCTGGCTCTTGTCTGCCTTAAAAAGTTTGGGTGTCTGCGCTGCCATGGGTGTCAATGTGAACAGTGCCATAGCAATCATTGCACTTGCTTTTTTCATTGTATCAAAAATCATAAGCATAACTGTTTATAGGTAGGACTCTCTTATAACAGGTTAACCCTCCGTGACGAGCCGAGTCCCTTTTCTCAACCAGCGGGTATAATTGTTTCGGCGGCAAAGATATAATGAAAATTCTAAAGAAAGCAAGAATTGCTTACGTTTTGTGTGCTAATTTGCAAATAAGCACACAAAACGTAAGCAACAAAACATAAAAGCAAATGGTTTATGCTGATTTAGCCATTTTCTGAAATTCTGACGGCGTGAGCCCTGTGATGCGCTTAAAGGTGGCGGCAAAGTTGCTGCGGCTCTTAAAGCCCAGGCTCTGGGCTATGGCCTCGATGGTGAGCCGTCCAAAATGCTCTTTGTCGGTGAGCCTGCGACAAGCCTCATTGATGCGATATTCGGCCAGCAGGGCATTGAAGTTGTTGCCATAGCTATTGTTTATCACCTGCGACACCGTCCAGTATTTCTCACCCACCAGTTCGGCCAGGCGCTTAAGGGAGAAGTCTTGGTTTGCTATCACATCAACATCGTCCATCACACCCTTTATCTTGTCCATCAGCATCATTGCCATTTCATCACTAATGGCCGGTTGCTTGGTTGCACCTGTGTCATCCCCGGCCTCTGCCATGATGTCACTCACTGGTGACTCTGCGTCTCTTTGCACTGTATCTTGTTGCAAGATGGCTGCCTGCTGCACCATCTGGCGCTGCTGGCGCTCGGTCTCACAACGGCGCATCATGCTGACGCTCTTGTCGTAGAGCAAACGGTTTTTCTGCCTCAGGCGGCGATAAGCCACGGCCAGCAGGGTGAGCATGATGCCCACCACAACGGTCACGCCCAGAGCCACCCACATGGCAATGGTCTGCTCGCGGCGGCGGCGCACGGCCTCTGCCACACGCTCATCGGCAGCCTTAAGCTCGTCGAGAAACTGCATGTCGTTAACGACCTGCAACTTGCTCTCGGTGAGTATAGAGTCTTGCGCCTCAAGATACATCATGCGATATTTGCGATACTGCGTCTCGTTGCCCACCAGCTTATAATAGACGCTATACTCTCGGTAGATATCCACCAGCCAGTCTTTCATCCCCTTAACCTCTGCCATGTGCTGCACCTCATCTAACAGGGCAATGGCTTGATGCTTGTTGCCAGCAAGCGAGTGTATGTGTGCCTTGATGAAGGTAGCCGAAAGCAGATAGCGCTCAGGCGTCAGCTTGTCGTCAATCTTCTTCAATGCCATGTCACACTGCTGCAGAGCCGCACCATAACGCCGCACTGAGGTTAGCTGCATGGCCTTGGCCAGATGACGGCTGTAGGCCAGCAGAGGCGTGCCGTGGGGTATGCGTGCCTTGACAAAGGCATTAAGCTCTGGCTCTATCATGGCTATATGCTGCGTGGAATAGGCCTGCAGCATCATATTGTTAACGGCAATGCAGACAATATCCCATGTCTTATGCCTAAGGCCTTCAGCAAAACTCTTCTTATAATAAGCTATGGCCTTGTCGCTAAGCGGCGATGCTTGCTCGCTGCCACGGCCTATACAGCACAGGTTGCCCATGTTGAGATAGATGTATGGCAGATAGTCGCCATAGCCATATTTTTGGCTCAGCTTCAAGGCCTTGGTGAGATAAGAGTATGATTTCTGGTAGTCGTAATAAAAGAAGAAATACATATAGCCCAGATTGTTCATGGCTCTCAAACTGAGATTGTTTTCCTTGCGCGAGCCTTCTTTAGGGTCAAAGCGATTGGCAACGATGGTATACCACACCATGGCGCTGTCTCTCTTTTCACCGGCCAGCACACATTGCTTGGCCTTATCCATTAGCTGCTGTGTAGTGAACACGGTCCAGCGGCTATAGAAATAGTCGTTCTGCCCACGACCTTTGGCCATGAGCATCACGCTCACAGTGACTACAATGGTCACCAATGTCATTATTCTTTTGCCGCTTAGCATATTCTTGCGATCGTGTTCCTTTATATGTTTATGATTTGCAATATTACTACTTTTTTGCCAAATACGCAACTGTTATTTGGTTTTTCGCTAAATAATAAATAGTTTCCCATCTATGTTAGAGCATGGCCAACGCCGTGTTTGCACCCTATAGATATAATGAACAGTAGCCGTAAAATAGAATCTGACAGAGGCAGAAGTTACACTCTGGTTTACAGATAGTTAGCCTTTTGCCCGACAACTGTCAGGAAAATGTCAGACACATAAATTGGCGTTTCCGGAGTATCATCATACTTTTGCACCATAACTAAAAATGGTGTATAATGAAACGATTTATTACATTTTCTTTTCTTCTCTCCACCGCAGCAATAACTTTTGCGCAGAACGTGGACATGTCCATCACTCTTGATGAAGTAACTGTCAGAGCCTCAAAGGTTGTAAACAAACCCGACGGAATGGTTATCTACCCTACCGATTCGCAGAGACAAGCTTCTACCAACGGCTACAGCTTTCTCGAAAAACTCACCTTGCCTAATCTCCGCATTGACAATATCAACCACACCATATCCGCCATAGACAACAGAGGAGGCGTACAACTGAGGATAAACGGCATAATAGTGGACAAACCGGAAATGACTGCCCTTGACCCGAAGGACATACTGAGAATCGACTTCATAGACAAGCCCGGCGTACGCTACGGCGAGAGTATTGCCTATGTGATAAACATCATAACACGCAGGAATGACAGCGGATACTCTATCGGCACGGATATCACTTCTGCCATTACCACCATTCAAGGCGACGGCATGGTATACGGGAAATGGAACAAGGGGAAAAGCGAATGGTCGGTATCGTATGACATAAACGGAGGCAAGTCGAAAGGCTCGAATATCTTGCAGAATGCCAACTACACCCTAACCGACGGCAGCATATATACCATAGAGCGAAATGACGTGGAAACACTCCGTAAATTCATCTCCCATAATGCAAAACTGACCTACAACTGGGCGGACTCTACAGCTACCGTCTTCCAGACTTCCCTGAGCGGAGCATTAAACAAGACTCCTGACAACTACAGCATAAAGGAAATAATCGACGGGAACCACAGCTACAAAGCCACAAGCATGGAAGGAAGCAAAGACCTCTCGCCGGTATTGGACATATACTTCTTCCGCCAGCTCACGCCCAAGCAATCCATTATTGCCAATGCCGTCGGCACCTTCATTTCTACAAAGACGAACAGCTTCTATGACGAAGGTACACCTTATAAATCTAATGTGGACGGCAAATCAGCGTCCCTGCTTTCGGAAATGATTTACGAGAACCGACTGAAGCCTTTTACTCTTTCCGCCGGTTTGAACTATCGCTACAAACACACAAGGAATGACTATACAGGAGATGCAACTGCCAGAACCAGGATGAACGACAACAAGCTTTATGCCTTCGGCGAGATAAAAGGCTCGATCAAGCAGTTTCAATACTCATTGGGAACGGGTGTCAGCTATATCCATTACACACAAAACGAACATACTTATAACTTCTGGACCTATCGTCCGAAGCTTACCCTGACTTATAATCCAAGCAATGAACTGCAAATGAGCTATACCTTTCAGATGCAGGAACGAACTTCACGCATTGCCATGACGAGCGATGCCGCCATCAGGACCAACAGCTTGGAATGGACGGTTGGCAATCCTGACTTGAAACCGTCGCGCGACATGGAGCACCGTCTGCTGGTTTCTTACAATACCAACCGTCTGCAATCCTTCATCGAAGGCTACTACAAGCAATGCCGCAGGCCAAACATGGCGCAATATGTACGAACCGACGATAACCGGTTTATCTATACACAGATAAACCAGAAAGAGATTGACGCACTGAACATCATGGCATACGCCGGATATTGGCTTTTGCCCGAAAAGCTACAAGTGGCAGCCAACGGAGGCATGTTCCGCTGCTTCAACTTCGGCTATGACTACACCCACTGCTACACATCATGGTTCTATGTGGGCAGCATTACGGCTTATCTCGGCAAATTCTATCTGCGCGGATACATAGATAACGGCACACGCTTCCTGGAAGGGGAATCGAAAGGCTACAATGGTGCCTACTCCGCCCTGCAAGCTTCATACAACTTGAAGAACTGGCAATTCACCCTAACATGGGCAAATCCTCTTTGCAGCAACTACAAGTCGTTTGAAAACGAGCTTCTCAACCGCAATCTCTACAAGCATTCCATAGGCTACTCCAAAGACAGCGGCAACTGCATCTCGCTAAACATAGTATGGCGACTGAACGGAGGCAGAAACCACCAGTCTGCGGAAAAGAGAATTAACCTCAAAGATACCGACAACGGCATCATGAAATGAATAAAAATCCGCTCGACAGATACAGCCCCTAAAAGGCACCTTAATTCATTAAAAATGGAAAGTTACGTAATTTCCATGAGAAAGTTACCGACTTTCTATGAGAAAGTTACCTAATTTCTAAAAGAGAATGAATCAACCCCTTCATAAGGGCATGGTTTATAAGGAATAAACATACAGCCATAACGCATAAGTATACGGATTACGATAGCTAAGGATGCTGGATACAACAGCTAAGGATGCTGGTTACAGTTGCTAAGGATGCTGGTTACGGTTGCTAAGGATGCTGGTTACGGTTGCTAAGGAAGGATACGGGTTACGGTACGTAAGTATATAGATAAAGGGAAAAGCCCTTATGATAATGAAGAGAAAAGGGTGGAACATCTATGCGTTCCACCCTTTTCAATTGGTAAGAGAGATATTTATTTCATTATTGTCTTTACACATTCCTTCACATTCGTGCCTTCCACCTTGAGCAGAATCATACCCTTTGTATTTGGCAGATAGATACTTGTGTTGGTACCATTGAACTTATGCGTGCCGAGCAATGTGCCATCGGTATTATAAGCACATATAGAGAACTGGTCTTTTGCCTGTGCGCCGTCAACATTTACGATAACCATACCATTGAAAGCCTGCACCAGACGAACACTCTTGCCATCGCTCTGGCTACTCTGGATATATCCAATGCCGCTTGTCTGAGTGCCGAAGGACACAGGCTTGCTTGTCAGTCCAAGTTCAAAGGCTCCGAGGTCTGGAGCTGCGCCGGTATAGCGGATGGCCGGCACTCTTACTCCCTGCGAAGCGTATCTGTCGCTCTCTTCCACTACCGTGCCTTTGTCTACAAGAAGCGCATTACCTTCTGTAGGACGCGACCACGACACGTTGTCCCACTGCAGATCTCCATTGGCATTACGCTCGGCAATCAGTTCTGCAAAGTTGTCCTCGTTCTGCACATTTGAAGGGTCTACATTGAGGTCACTTGTAATTATCGTACCCACCGAAAGCTCTGTTCTTCCGTATTTCTGACTCTTCTCTCCCCACTTCGAAGGGTCATCATGATGACGGTCAGTCTTAAGGTTGTCGTTGATGGCTATGCAGTTTGTTGCCACCAGCTCATGACCTGTTGCTATCGGCTCATAGGCACGGTAGGAATATGGCTTCTTCAGCGTTGCACCATTAACCGACTTCAGGGCGTAGCCCGTGCAGTTGTTCATGATGATATCGCCGGAGTTATGGTTCTGGTCGAAACCCTTGCTCGCATTGTTTACGGCGAGGCAACGATTGAGCACCACATTCATAGCTCCCTGGTCGGAGCCACATTTGAATCCATTGCCGTTACCTTCCGTCACCACGCCATTTATTATGGCATTCTCGTACGCCAGACAGTTTTCGAAAACGATTGTAACATTATCCTCGAAGCCACCACTTTTCTTGAAGAACACGTCGTAGCCGTCGTCAGAATTGTTGTATGCACGGCAGCCATAGAAATAGTTTCCGGTGCCTACTGATATCTTAGGTGCGAAGCCATCGGCATCACCGTCGCCTTCGTCCTTGTTTTCATAGGCATCACAGTTCAGGATATAGTTATAGGCTCCGAGATTCTTTATCTGAACGCCCGTATCACCGTTTCTATAGAATTTGCAATCTTCAATGATATTGTCGTGGGCATCCTGTGTGCGGTTCTTTATGTCTGTGGCAGAACCGCCGGTCGGCTTGTTGCGCTCGATGAGCAGTCCGTTGTCACTGGCGTTTGTCACGTCAACATGATAGAAATGCCAGTAAGACGAGGTGAGGCGTATTCCCTGGTATGGGTTGTCGCTATGCGAATGGTACGGATGGTCGCAGTTAATCACGGCGCGCCCGTCGAGGCAGACCAGCGAATTGTAGTTGTCTGCCGTACCATTGCGGTCGTTGATGTTTATGCGTGCCGTAGGACGGTATTCTCCGGCTGCGAGACAGATTGTTGTTCCTGGATCCACAGCTTTGTCTATGGCAAGCTGAATGCTGGCAAGTGCCGTCTCCGGTGTCAGTCCGTCGTTGGCGTCGCTTCCCGTCGGTGAGACATAGATCTTTGGTCCTGATCCCAACTTTGCCGTTGCTATGGGTGCATCTCCCGTCATATAGTCGAGACCGGGTGTCTGGTCGTTCGGATTGTCGGGGTTGTCGGGCGATGTACCACCGCCTCCTCCTATGGTTTCCTCATCGCCGACGGCAAGGCTATAGATATACATTCCTCCTGTGATGCCTACCACTACGTCGCCATCAGCAACTACTTTACCGCTGCCCTGCTGATGTTCTTTTCCTGTAGAGGCAGGGAACGTGCCTTCAAGATTGACAAGAGCAAGCGAACGGGTTGACGACTTGTTAGAAGTGCAGTATTCTATCTTCACCATCTCTCCCGCCTTGCGGTTGGGAATCACGAGCGAAGACGCATCACCGAGCCACAACGCACCGGTGCTGCCGCCAAGTCTCAAATTACCATTGTCATTGGCAGTAATCGTGAAAGTCAATCCCTTAGCTACATCAAGTTCCGTATCGTTGGCCTTCACTGGCGCATTGTCCATGGCGAGAACATAGCAATAACGACTCTTTGAATCTTTCTTCCAGTTTGCATCACCGGAAATCAAACCGACATCAGCCTGCGAGACAGAGGTAAACGACCACGACCGATTGTCTGATTCTACATCTTGTGCAGAAAGTGTGGCACAAGACATTACCGTGGCTACAAGAGCCCATAATTGTTTCATAGGATAAGTATTAATGTTAGTAGATTACTATATATATTGTTTTCTTTCATCTTGTCACTCCAAGATGTATGATCAGCATTGCAAATATAGTAAAATACAGACAATCTTATTCCAATGTAAGGCAAGTTATCGACGTAAACGTTTACGCCCAAATTATCAATTCCAACAATCCATAATTGCCGATATATGTAAAAGGCCGGATAGTGTGCAAAGGGGCAAAGGAGCCCCTTTCCCTTAGTATTTGTTCCGTATTCTCATCCTATTTCCGCTTGCGGCGGAAATAAAGCAGGTAACCTGTCACAGGCAGCGAAGCTCCGATGAGACTGACCACGAAAGTGATGATCTTCGTTATCATTCCTCCCCACGAACCGATGTGGAGTTGATGGAAGACCTGCATCATCTCCGTTCCCTTCGGCACAAGTTTCATACCGAAGCCCAAGCCTGTTACGGCGAGAAGCATCAGCCAAAGGAGTGTCCACCAGCCAAGACTGACATGAAGGTCGAACAGGCGGCGCTTGCCTCCCTTGCCCCACTCCACCTTGAAGCGCTGACACAGCTGCTTACCGTTTTGGGGCAGGAATACGAATATTCCGCTTATCAGTATAAAGACAAACAACAATGTGGTGTAGGTGACAATAATCTTGCCCACCGGTCCCATCATGAGTCCGGTGTGGAATTTGGTGACATAGGAGAAGAAGTCTCTCTTTGTAGTAGTACCGTATGGTGCATCCTTGGCAGGAGACTTGGTCTTCAATGCGTCCTTGCCCTTTGCCGCAGACTTATCCTCTACAGAAGATTCTTTCTTGGATGCCGGTGCGCCCTTACCAATGACGTCATCCTTTTCAGAAGGTGACGGATGGCATTTTTCTCTCGAAGAACACTTGTCGCAGCCGTCGGGAGAACATTGGTGGGGAGCTGCTGCCTTTTCCTTTCGGAAAGAAGCTGTCGCGTCTTTTGCGCCTTTTCCCTTTATGGCATTGTCTGTTTTTCCTCCTTTGTCGCCCTTGGCGTGCGGAGCAACGACTCTTGGCATTCCGAGAGCATTCCTTATCTCATTCTTGAACACGAGGGTGGCTCCCGACAGGCAGATAAGCATTATGATAACGCCCAAGGGCAATGAAAGCCACAGATGGATTTTCAGAAGTATTTTCTTTGTCATAGATGTTCTTTTTATCAAAACAGCACAAGGAGAGCAGAGAACCAAAACATGATGATTCTGCCACTCTCCTTAGCATAACGTAAAAATGTCTGTTTTATTTTGCGAATTTCACCTTTAGTCCTACTACAAGCATTCTGCCCGGTGAATAGAGGGCAACTTTCTGCGAAGGAGTGTCGATGCGATGGTCGGTCTTGTCGAAGATATTGTCGATGCCGATGCTTGGAACGAGCTTGAACATCCTGCCCACCGTGAAGGTATGGGTGGTGTTCAGATTTATGAACCCATGGCGTTAGGGGTGAACGACACCTGAGGCATGAGCTTTGTCAGCACATCCTGGAAGTCTGTCGCTCCTGTTTCCTTGATTGCTTTCTGCGAAAGCACATGCACGGGTGTAGTGGTGGACTTCAGCAGCTGATGGTGACCGTTTCCTGTTACCACCAGCGGGTTGAGGTCTATTGACTTGCGAATGTCGTTGTCGCCATCCGTTCCATCATATACATTACTTGCCACGGCATTTACGCAGCCCGATGAAGCGGCTACGGCAAAAAGTAGAATTCTGTTGTTCATTTAGTTATATTTGATGTTTCCTTATCGTATTTGTTTATTACCCATTTTAAAGTCTGAATCCAATCAATCCCCAATGACCGGTTTGGGTAAAAAAAAACTAATACCTATTTTTATTATTTATGAAATGTTGCGTTGTTTGCCTTTCCTGAATCCACATCCTTTACCTGTGCGGCTATCTTGCCTATTATCATTTCCTGTATTTCCTTCATTTCTCCGAGTCCTTTTCCAAACACTTCCACATGATAGCCTTTTGCCTGAAGCCGCTGCTTCCACACGCCGTCGATGTCATCCTTCTGATGGTTACCTGCGATATAGAGCAGAGGGACGAGAAGCACATTGGGATTCCTGACGCCTGCCAGCTGCTTCTCCACATTATCGATTGTAGGGAAACCTTCTATCGTGCCCACATGCCACGATGGCTTACCCTCTGCTTTCAGCAGATAGTCTATCTGACTGTACATGGCATTTGCCGGACTGTCGCTGCCATGCCCCACGAGCACAACCTGCGTTTTTGTGGCATCCACAGACTTGTCTGCAAGAAGGCTCTTGTTTATCATCTCTATCATCATGCGGCAGTCATCCACAGAATATAGCAAAGGGCGAACTGCCGACACGGAGCGGAAGTCTTTCTTCACCCGGTTTACCTCCTTCTTCAGCATCTCCGTCATCACTCCGTCGAGGAGCATCGTGCTCTGCACTACGAGCTTGCTGCAACCCATAGTCTTCAGGGAGTCGATGGCCTGTGAAACGGAAAGTTTCCTGACACCGCGCTTTGCAAGCATCTTTATAACCGACGGAGCGGAATATGCCTCAACGACGGCACAGTCGGTGAATATCTCTGCCACACGAGCATTAAGTCTGTCGATGGTCTGCATACGAGAGTTGTCGTTTGAAGTGCCATAATGCACAAGAAGGATTCCTGTCTTACCGTTTTCTGCATTCTGCGCCATGCTTGTTGCAACGCAGAACAAAAATATAATTATCGTCAATATGTTTCTTTTCTTCATATCAAATGGAATATAATGATTTTATTCATTACCGATTCAGACAAAGACACACGAAATACGTTACACCTGTCTTCTGAACCGCGGTGCAAAGTTAAAGACAATTGAATATATAGGCAATACCTAAAAACTATGATATTGAATAGGCGACGTGGAGATATACATCATTGATTCCACTACTTCTCAGCTCGTCTGCTGAGGGCACGTCTATCCTGACGTAATTTCATTTTTACATCGAGCTATCTCGATGCCGCTAAAACAACGATTGTATTTGCAAGTCTTTTACTATCAATTATTTACATATTAAATGGTAGAAAAGTGATTGCGTGGATTCTATGAAGAGTCAGAAATGGGAAGATTTAACGTTTTTAACTTTATTAAATAGGGTGGGAAACAAAAAATGCCAATTGTAGATGGCAAAAAAATCGTTATATCTGATTCGACTAAAAAGAAAAAGCCACAGCGAATTTCGCCATGGCACATCTTTACTCTACCACAACCTGCCCCTGTGGTATTAGGGCTCTTCTCCAAACGGAGAGAATGCTGAGAGACTTATCCTCTTGGAGGAAATGGATCCTTACCATGAGAGTCTCTTTCTCGAATCTGTCCATTACGACCGTGAATAAATAGTTCGGAATGCTGGTTCTTGGAAATTTGACGAGCGGCAGCAATTGCATCGGACTGCCTATCAAATGTTGAAGTCAGTCTTGAATTGCCTTCGCCCTTAATGCCCCACTTATCTCCAGCAGGAACAACATGTTGGTTCTTACCCATCTGTTACACCTCCTTTCTGCGCCCAGTTTTGACAAACATGTCATAGCGCTTTATATTACCCATGCAAACATTAAGCCAGGGTCGAATTTATGACAAAATTGTGCCGATAACCGACAAAATGACAATGAATAACGTAATCTTTGTCGTATTTATATATATTTAACGCAGACAATTGTCAGTGCTCTGAAATAATTTGTTATCTTTGCAACGAAATTTCACGAAATATCAGACGTCATTATGTTATTGTCAGCCAAATTTGAAAACATTTACTCGTTTAACGAGGAAACACGTATCTTGTTCACAGCCAGCAAGAGCGACCAATTGCCGTTGCAAGTGTCACGTGCGGAGAAACGGGATGATATATCCGTGCTCCGTATGGGATTGATTTATGGTGCCAATGCTTCCGGAAAGTCAAACATCATAAAATGTTTGGCTATTATCAAGGAGTTTGCCTTGAATGGTTGGAGCAACCTCAAATATAATTACTTCAAGATGACGGATGAGCCCCAAGAGCGTTCGAGTATCGAATTGGAGTTTAAGGCAGACAACCAGTTCTTTGCTTACGGAATAGCTTTCTCTAAAGGCGGTTTGCTTGAGGAATGGCTATATAAGACTGGCAGCCGCAATGACACCATGATCTTTGAGCGTAAACGTAATGGTGACAGTTGGGATAATACTATTGCGCCTCAGTTCCTAAAATATGAGGATGGACAATTCTTAAAGTTCCTGATTGACGGCACACCTACCAAGGGTACTTTCTTAAGTGAGTATATCAAGCGTAACGGAAAGGGAATAGATACAATTAAATCTGCTCGTAAATGGTTTGAGAATCTGAATATCATCTTCCCCAATACACATAGAACAGATTTCCCATTCCGAGTTGTGAACGACACCCAGTTCAGAACTGTAATGCGCGAACTGCTAAATTATTTTGGAACAGGTATCTCAGACCTTCGTCGCGTAGAGTCTAAACCTGAAGAATTGGGCATTCCCGACGAAATCCGTCAAAAGATTGAGGAAAGCCTTGAAGGCAAAGGCTCCGAAACAGGTGTGGTGATTCACAATGAGAACCGCTTCATCTTTGCAGAAAAAGATAAGTCGAAGAATCTGAAGTGGCATGAGCTGAAAACCATCCACAAGAAGGAAGACAGCAACTCAGACTATATATTCGAAATGTTCGAAGAATCTGATGGAACGTCACGTTTGTTCGACTTCATTCCAATGCTTATAGATATGCGTGCAAATGATGCGGTCTATGTGATTGACGAGGTCGATAGGAGTTTGCATCCAATGTTGACATTGAAATTATTGGAAATGTACAACAGCCTGCTTAAAAGCGATTCACAAATGCAGCTAATATGCACTACACACGAGTCCAATCTTCTTTCTACCGCCCCTATCCGTCAGGATGAAGTCTGGTTTGTAGAAAAAGACAAGAAAGGAGAAAGCCATTTATCTTCACTCTGCGAGTATAAGCCGAGGGAAAATGTGCAGAAAGGTTATCTGAATGGTCGCTATGGAGCGATTCCGTTCTTTGGCGAATTGAATAATATTCATTGGGACGATGCGAAGTAGGAATAGTTTGATGCGTGAACGTCGCGAAGCATTTCGAGACGCCCGCCTGATAGTCATAGCCTCTGAGGGCAAAGATACGGAGAGGATATATTTCAAGGCATTGGCCAAGGAATATACCAACCCCCGTGTGCATGTGCATATTTTGGAACGGAGTGAAGCCGAGCAGAACAACTCCAGTCCAGAACACGTCTTGAAGCAACTGAACGATTACAAAGAACAATATGCTTTAGAAGCAGACGATGAACTTTGGCTTGTAATTGACAAAGACCGTTGGACAGAAGCAATGCTATCTCGTGTAGCTACGGAATGTACACAAGATGAATATATGCACATGGCGCTGAGTAATCCTTGCATCGAGTTATGGCTGTTGCTGCATCTGGTAGATGTCGCTTCATTATCTCCCGAAGAACAGCAGCAATGGCTGGAGAATCGCCGAAATTCGAGGAGGAAAGACCCATATCTAAAGATGCGATTGCGTCAAGAAATGGGTTCTTACCATGAAGCTGCATACGATGCCCAAATGCTGATTGTCCATGTAGAAGAAGCGATGGAACGAGCAAAAGCGTTGGACAAGAATCCAGCCGACCGTTGGCCGCAGACTCTCGGCACACGAGTGTATCTGTTGGCTGAGAGTGTGATGAATAGGAGTCTTAAATATAATCAACAAGGCTATTAATATGACAAAAGAACAGATATTTACAGAAATACAAAATATTGTTTCCGCCAATCCCGTATTAGTGATTGGGAGTGGGTGCCTCTGTGCCTTATAATATTCCAGGAATGAACACACTTGCTGCCGAGCTGAAGGACTTCCTTGGGGCTAACCCATACAAAAATCCTGACTCGAAGAAAGCCGTACATGAATTTATTGAGAATTTAAATCATGGTATGGGACTTGAAAAAGCCCTGTTGAATACAAAAGCGACAGATGAAGTAGAAAATGATATTGTTTGCAAAATATGGAATCTTATAGAGTATGCAGACCGGTAACTATTCAGCGGTAGTAAGAATGGTCTGATTCGGTTTTGTTCCTTTGTAGGTTTTTCTTGAAAATCATCTAAAATAGACCTGTTGGCGGAATTAATTTAGTGCATACTTAATTCTGCCAATGGGTTTGTCGTTAATGAAGTTTACGTATTGCAGAATGGTAAGTGCACTAATTTTGCCAATGATTCTGGCAAACAAACCATTCGTTATTTTCGCGTAGTTCCTGATGACCAGGAACTGGTCTGTAAGTTGTGAGAATATTGTCTCAATCCTCTTTCTTGCATTTGCAAACGGAATGAATGTCGGTTTCTTTTGGTTGAGCCGATACGGACACTCCAGTCTTATGTGTGCGGTTTCGAACAAGTCAAGCTGTACGTCAGCTCCAATATACCCTTTGTCACCATAGATGCTACAGTCTGCCGTTTTCTTCCTGCGGTCATTGAACTGTCTCCTTGATATGAGATTGGGAATGTTGTCCTTGTATTCTTGCAATTTATAGTCGAACAACCACTTCTCACTATCAATGCTCTCGGTCTCTGCCGTCAAGGATAGCGCCACCACTTCCAAATCCGAAAACTTGGGAACAGGACCACGACGTGGAACATTACCCGATTCATTGACGAGATATTCAGAGAATTGTTTGCATATCTCAAGTATTTTGACGATTTTTGTATAAAGGTTGTACATACGATGGGTTGAACTTAATGTTTTGATCACCACTAAGTTACTAAAAATCAACGATATATACAACCTTTTACTCATATTTATCAACTTAAATTAATTCCGCCAACGGGTCATGTTAGAATATTGATTGATGGTTAGTTTATCTCACCGCTTTTCCCAATTCATTGTACACTGCCTGGCCTTTCACCGTCAATAAATACTTCTGGCGAGGATGCCGGGGCGAGTTTGGATATTTCATTTTTACCAAGCCTTCAGTAATGGTTGGCGTAAGAGAATATTCAAGGAAATTGGGACGATTCTTCAAACCGACCGCCTCCATCATTTCCTTTACGCTCTTTTCATATGTGCCAATCGCAACAAGTAAACGTTTTATATTTTCAGATAACGTAGATACGGTTTCATCAGAACTTGTATGGGTGCTTGTATGGGTACTTGTATGGGGGTCACCAACATCTGCATATCCAATCAGCATATAACGGTTCTTCAGTTCATGATGTTCGCCCAACATCAAATTACGGAAGAACCTGATGAGGAATGACTTGTTGGGCCCTATACCCTTTGACGGATTGCGATAGTTTGCACGAACAAGGGCATTGCGGAAGTACCTCACGAAAGACTATGGAAATAGTTACCTAAATTATTGCGTTTTACATCTATTTCGACACAAAACAGTAGCATTTCAAAATTTCACAATCTTATTTCTACCATTTCCTTCCCTTTTCTCACTGATTATAACTATCTTTGCCATATCAGAGCTACCGCAAAATAGCACAAAGAATAAGCGTGGTACGACAGGATATGTGCAACGGCTGAGTATCAAGGATTTGAACATTCCGAGAATGTTCGGCTAAATGTTGAAATTTCGTCCGTACCGATTAAAGTGCAATGCGCTTGATTATCAAGGATGTGAAGATAGTCCGCAGAAAAGTATCATAGTATCATTCTCGGGCTTTCAGCAAGTACCCAAAGCCCTACAAATCAATAAGTTAAAGACAATGATACTTTTCCGGTTATTTTACAGAAAAGTATCACTAAAGTATCATCGAAGTATCATTGCCAATTGGCACATCTGAATATTCCCCACGGCGTGGGGAATGAAACCCCACATAAGGGGGATTGATTCCCCACGCCGTGGGGGAAATCCGAAGCCTATGCTTTGCTCATCAAAAGCTACAGCTTACGATATCTCAACCACGTGGTTTCGCTTCTCTCCATCTTTTCCTCTTTTCAGGAAAAGGAGAAGACTGACACTATCGCCTACTGTCAAAGACTGGCGCATCTTGTCGTCGGCAACGGCAGAAAGACGGGCAAAGCCTTCTTCCGCCAGGGTGCCTTCCGGAGTGTCGGCGATTGGAGATGTTATGCGATAGCGCAGATAACCTTCGTCGGTATTCATATATGTTATCTCCGCCTTCATCGTTCCGAAGGCTTTCATTCCTTCGTCATGAGGCAGGACATTCGAGATTATGGCACTCTTGAACTTGTCTACTGCCGGTATGACAGGCGAGAAGACCACAAAATCCTGCTGCTTGACCATAAGTGTGGGCTTCTCTGCCACGAAATGTCTCGACAATGAATCGTATATATGATAATGACCGTGACCCAGGTCCACGCCGTCTACATAACCTACCACGGACGGAAACGCGTCAGCAATGTTTTTCTCTGACACCACTATTTCGTCTGCCCTCTCGTTGCCTTCCTTCGACACCCTTACCGACACGGAATACATCCGTCCCTGTATCTCCCACGGTTTGCAAGGAAAGAGGTAGCTGCTCGCCACAAGTTCCATCCCGTCTGAAGCCACAAGCTTGGCGAAGTAGCGGCGCTTGCCGTTCATCTGCTTCTCAAACACCTTGACGGCTACCATATCCTTGATGCCGTCAACGGGATGGGGCATCTCGCTCTGATGATGGAGGGCATACGACTGGAGTCTGCGCTCCACACGCTGCATGAGCGAAGGATAGCTGCGGCCGTCCTTTCCCGTCTGCCTCTGCTTGTCTTCTTCGCGCAGATATCTGTCGTAACCCCACATCTGCAGAAACTGCTGGAACTGGAAGTCGGCATACTCCGAACTGATCTTCACGGCGATGCCGAGAACACACGAATGCACCAGCGACGGACGGTCTACCGGCAGCTTGAGATATGCCACCAAAAGCATGCGCACCTGATGCGAGCCCATAGTGGTATAGTTGTTCTGCAAATATCGGTATATTTGCCATGCCGTATCAACGGGATGACTGGCTGCGGTCTCAAGCGAAGCCAGCAGTTCATCCCATGAGCTGATAGTATCGGAGTCTTTCATAATATAGCGGTTTTAAAATATTGTTATGTAAGGAAAAGGGAGGGTCATAGCTGAGAGAACTTCCTGATTCCCTTGGCATAATATTTCCACAGGATAGAGAAACTGCAGAAGCCCTGTATATCCTTGTTTTCTACCGACCTCGAGGCCTGTATGAAACTGCGGTCGTCTATGAAATCGTCTTTCCATTTCTTGAAATCTCTTCTCGCCTTCACGACAGCCTTGAAGTCCTTGAATTTCCTCTCCAGTATCAGCATCTGAAAGGCGGCGAGATAATCCAGAAACCAACGCACACGCATCACTCCCTTGAGTTCGTCGTCGGCGAGATTCTTGTATAGCATAGTGAGGTTGTTGCGGAAATTGAGATAGGTCTTCATCGGATTTCCCTTTGGCAGCGTACCGCCTCCCACATGATATGCCACGCTGTCGGGCACGCAGTAACCGTCTTTTCCCATTATCCTCAAACGCCAGCAGAGGTCTATCTCCTCGCTGTGGGCAAAGAAGCGTCCGTCAAGACCGTCGGCACGCCAATAATCTTCGGAGCGAATCATGAGGCAGGCGCCTGTAGCCCATAGTATCTTGGTGGTATAGTCATACTGTCCGTCGTCGGTCTCAACGGTATTGAATATCCTGCCACGGCAGAAGGGATAGCCGTACTTGTCGATATATCCGCCTGACGCCCCGGCATATTCAAAAGAGTTGCGGTCTTTCTCAGAAAGCAACTTGGGCTGACAGAAGGCTGCTTCGGGATGGCTGTCCATAAACTCGAGCAAAGGCACGAGCCAATGATGTGTCACCTCTACATCGCTGTTGAGGAGCACATAGTATTCTGCGTCTATCTGCGCCAGCGCCTTGTTGTAGCCTTCGGCAAAGCCCCAGTTCTTCTCGAGCTGTATGGTGCGTACCTGCGGAAACTTCTCTTTCAGCATCTGCATGGAATTGTCGGTAGAGGCATTGTCGGCGACATATACCGTGGCGCCATCCTCTATGGAGTATTGCAAGACAGAGGGCAGGAACTTCTCCATCATATCCACTCCATTCCAGTTGAGTATCACTATTGCTATCTTATCCATAGCGCTATGGTTTTTTAATTCCACCGAGACAAGAGGCTCTGCCTATATTATATAATATTGTATTAATATATAATAATGTGTATACCCTCTTATAACGGCATCATTATTGAAAGTTATATTTGTTATCTATCCAAGATTTCACACATCAGGGCTGTCTTGTCATGGTTGAAACCACCGAGTCTGACCATAACAAGCTGGTTGTCAAGATCATCCGAAGACTTTGCCGCCGGCAGCTCCACTCTCACATAGTTGCGTGTGAAGCCATGCATCGCCCTGCCCCGGGTGGATTTCTCGAAGAGCACCTCCGCTTCCTGTCCGATATATCGGGAATAGAACGCCTGTGTTTTCTCGTCGGAAAGTTCTATGAGGCGCTTGCTCCTCAATTTCTTATCCTTGTCGGAAACCACATACGGGATACGCAAGGCGGCAGTGCCCGGGCGCTCTGAATATGGGAACACATGGAGATGGGTGACATCGAGGCGCTTCAGAAATTCGTATGTCTCCTCGAAATACTCGGGCGTCTCACCTCTTGTTCCCACCATCACGTCTACTCCGATGAAGGCGTCGGGCATATATTTCTTTATCAGTTCTATCTTGTGTGCGAAAAGCGCCGAATCATAACGGCGGTGCATGAGTTTCAACACTGCGTCGGAACCGCTCTGCAACGGGATATGGAAGTGTGGCATGAAGGCGCGGCTTCGGGAACAGTATTCGATGAGGTCGTCTGACATAAGGTCTGGCTCCAGACTGCTTATGCGGAAGCGCTTTATCTTCTCCACTCCATCGAGAGCCTTCACGAGGTCGAGGAAACTCTCATGGGTGGTGGCTCCGAAGTCACCGATGTTGACTCCGGTGAGAACAATCTCCTTGCCTCCCTCGGCAGCAGCCTGACGTGCCTGTTCCACGAGTGAGCTGATGCTTGGGTTGCGACTGAATCCGCGGGCATAGGGAATGGTGCAATATGTGCAGAAATAGTCACATCCGTCTTGCACTTTCAGGAAGAAGCGGGTGCGGTTGCCTCTGGAGCAGCTGGGAGCGAAGGTCTTGATGTCTTTCGTCTTCACGGAATAATGCCTGTGGAGCGACTCTCCGTTAGCAGCGGTTTCTGAGTCTGACTGCAACTGGGTCCAGGCGTCGGAGAGATACTGTATGAGACTCGCTTTCTCATTGGCTCCCAATACAAGGTCCACACCGTCTATCTTGCTGATGGTCTCTGCCTCAAGCTGGGCGTAACATCCGGTAACGACAACAAAAGCACCGGGATGCTGGCGCACCATACGATTGATTGCCTGACGGCACTTATGGTCGGCAACTTCGGTCACCGAACAGGTGTTGATGAGGCAGATGTCTGCTTTCTCTCCTTCAGCGGCATTCCTCACTCCCATATCCTGGAGCATCCTGCCGAATGTTGAGGTTTCAGAGAAATTGAGTTTGCAGCCCAATGTGAAATAAGCGGCTGTCTTTCCTTGAAAAACGGATGTATCTATCATTTTCTTGTATTTCGATATTTTTGTTCACCTTGGTAATTACAATAAAAAACTGCAATATACCATATATTATTCATCCATACATACATTATTATATATATAAAAGAATCGCTCGTTTTGCAAAGGTAGCTCATTTTTCCATAAAAACCGCTATGCGGGGCTGATGTTTTCCTAAAATTAAGTCAGGGAAAAGAAAAACTCTACTATAAAAACAAGGGATTGTAAAGGCACACAAAAAATATTATAGAAAATTTAACACTTTGATTAATTTCATATTTCACTGATTAACAACAACTTACAAAAAAGTTACATTTTACCCCTAAAAAAAACTCTAAAAAAGAGAACAACGTATCAGAAAATTACTTACCTTTGCAGCGTTTTAATAAACAAATGATTGTTTTACAGATTTAAAAAGCAAAGAAAAATGAAAAAATTGGTTTTAATGTTCGTAGCTATCGCAGCTATCTCTTTCGCATCATGTGGTAACAAAACAGCTCAGGCTGAGGGCGCTGATACAACTGACACTGCAGCAGTTGATACAGTTGACACAACTTCTGTTGACACAACTTCTGTTGACACAACAGCTAACAAGTAATTCTGCGAAAGCTAGAACTATTTAAGCGAAAAGACCAAGCCGAGGAACTCAGTTCTTCGGCTTTTTGGTGTCTATACCCTACAAAGCGACCAACGCAATCCTGCTTATCCGGCACCTGTAATTCATCTGACTGCACCAAGGACAACCCTGAACAGACTCCATCATGCTAACCAGACATACTGAAACCTGCAACCACCTGGTTAGCACCCTGCACACAAGACATCAACACAAAAAGAACGCTTATACTTATTGTTGTAATCTTTCATGTAACATTTTAGGGAATCCAACGATTTGCATGCTTTTTGAGAGGATTTGCAAGTTTTTTGGAAGAAAATGCCATTTATTTATCTGCCCACCATACCTATCTTTGCAAAAAAGAAAGCAACAATCCGTTCATCGCATGGCAAAGACACATAAAAAAAGATAATATCACGAAAACAATAACGACAAAAAAATCTGTTATGAATAGACTGACACCTTTACTGCTGTTCATGGTGATGATACTCTCATCATGCAACAAGGAAACCAACGACTACGTGACGGCATTCCCTTATATGGAAACGGACAAGGGGAAGTGGGGAATGATAACAACCGATGGAGAAGTGCTGTTCTCACAAGAGTTCAAAAACCAACCTACCGTGGTGAGAAACGGTGTGTTCCTGGTGAAAAACGAAGCCAACCTATGGGAAATATACAAGGCGGAGAAGAAACCGGAAAAGATTGGCTCTGAATATACCGGCGCCACAATCTTCAGCAACGGCAGGGCTATAGTATGCGAGAAGGACAAATACATCACCATCATAGACACTGAAGGAAAAACGATAAAGACTCTGGATGAGATTGACGGAAAGAGAGTCAATACCGTATTCCGATTCCAGGAAGGCTACGCAAAATACATAGCCGGAGAGGACTACGGAGTGATTGACATGGACGGAAACTCCGTAATACCAAGCAACTACTGCGCCATAATGGACTGCAGCGACGGCAAGTTCATCGCCATCGACAAGAAATACAAGACGGAATACACAAGCTTCTGTTACGACAAGCTCAAATATACTGTCCTGAACACCAAAGGGGAGATACTGTTCGAGATAGACGGCAGCGAATACAACCAGGTGGGCAAATTCAAAGAAGGCTTGCTGCCGGTGTGTGTAAAGAAGAAGGATTCGGATACGGAAATATGGGGCATCATCAACGAAAAACAGGAAGTGGTGATAAAACCGGACGAAAAGATAACGGGCATCGAACAAATAAGAAACGGTATGTTCACATATTACTCAGAGGGCGGATGGGGACTGATGTCTCTGGAAGGCATGACGCTGATAAAACCGAAATACAACTACCTGTCGTTTGACGGAGACAACAGGCTGACGGCATATAACTGGGACGAGGACAAAGGAGGCATGTGGTTTGTTGACACAAACGGCAACCATCTGAACAAAGAACCTTATCGCGGGGCGTGTGGATTTGAAGAACTCGACAACAAGCATGCTCTGGTGATGAGGACGGACAGGAGCTATTCGATAATTGATGAACAATACGAAAACCTGGCTAATCTGCCCAAGATGGTACACGCTGAAAACATGATGGGAGATGATGCCGTGGAATGTAACTATCTGGACATACCGCAGCTGCTCGACAAACTGAATGTGAACCAAAACGGAATGGAAGGGGTGTCATTCGAGTCAACTCCTGAGACTGCCGTGAAGGCGCTGTCGAAATTCCTGTATCAATATGGCGACGAGAAACACCCTGGCACTTCTGCATTCTGGTTTAAGGACAAGTCTAAAATAAGCTACGACAGGATGACAGACAATGTCTATCTCTCTGTGGAAATAAACTTCTACGGCAACATAAGCTATAGCGTCAGCGACGGACAGGGCGGCTACAACGTTGAATGGTGTGATGAAGACGACGGCAGGAAAGTGGGCTACATGTGGAACGATGTGAAAGTCAAATCGTTCCGACTGAAATTCTCCAACGATGTCACGATGAAAGGCAAACTGGACAGAATGCTGCAGGAATTGAAGAAACGCATGAGAAAAGCGGGGCGCGTGGTGAGGGAGAACAGCGGAGCAATGGTAGTGGCGCTGGACAACAACAGGACCGCCATAATATACATGCAACCGAAAGAAATCGTAATGGAATGGGGCGACATCGGTTCGCCAGAGAGCCTGAGCATCCATGAATACGATGGCGTAAGAGAGAATCTCTCGCTAACACCGGACGAAGAGAGGGCGGATGGAGAAAACCAAGATATCGACATGCCGACAGATGAAGAAACCGCTACAGGCTACGACAACGGTGAAGCAGGCGACAATTCCTACGGAAACACGGACGACACCCAGGAGCCTGAACCTGACGCATACGATTAAACCCCATATCGGTTATCAGAACGTTAAGCCCTAATGACCAATTTGGGTTAAACCCAAAATGAAATCGACTTTCCCGACAGGCTGTCATACCGGCAGGAAAGTCGATTTTATCATAATCACGAATCTGGAGATTATCGCATAAGTCGCATTAACTCCAAACGGGATAATACCCCATTGAGATTAAATCCAAATCGGCCATTAGGCCGTTAAATGTGATATTTTATAACTACTTGCAGTCTTTTGCTTTTTATAAGGCGTCTTTTGTCCGTTTTTAATTCGCAATAGCTTGCTATTACTCATTAAAAGCCAAACAAAATCCACTCGTCTAAAAATCAAAATTCAAGCAAGCCCTAACGACCGTTTTGGGTTAAAGCATTACTTCATCATCAATATACTCTCGGTCCGAAGATGGTAGTGCCAACGCGCACCATAGTGCTTCTGCATTCCACGGCAATCTTGTAGTCGTGGCTCATTCCCCAGGAACGCTGACAGAAAGCTGCAGAGTCGGCAAAATACTTTGCCTTCACCTCATCGAAGAAGTCGGCAGCCTGCATGAACTCTGAGCGTATCTGGTTCTCGTCATCGGTATTCGATGCCATCATCATCAGTCCACAGATACGCACGTTATTAAGATTCCGCCATTCGCCATCGTCGAGAAGCTGGCGGCAGGCGTCAATCGTCAGTCCGTATTTCGTAGCCTCCTGTGCGATATGCAGTTCGAGAAGCACATCGATCACGCGGTCGTGCTTTGCAGCCTGCTTGTTGATTTCCTTGAGCAGCTTGAGCGAATCCACGGCATCCACCATAGAGATATACGGTGCGATATACTTCACCTTGTTGGTCTGCAGATGTCCGATGAAATGCCATTGAATATCCTTGGGCAGCGTGTCATACTTCTTTGAGAGTTCCTGTTCGTGGCTCTCGCCAAACACCCTCTGTCCCTCGGCGTATGCTGCCTCTATATACTCGTTGGGATGAAACTTGCTCACGGCAACGAGAGTCACTCCCTCGGGAATGTTGCTCTTAACTTCGCGCAGTTTGCCTGCTACATCATAATCCATGGTTATATAATTTTAGTTAAAAAATAAGATTTCCTGGCTCTGCTATCTATCGCCGCACCTTATTCTGCCGCTGCCCCGCCTTCGGCAGCCGGCTGCTGCTCGTATTCCGGAACGTCGTTGGGCTCCTCTTTCTTAAGTTTGGCGGCTGAGTTATGCTCGAAGACGTCCATTATCTGTGTCTCGGCTACAGAAGCTATTACATAGTCGATAGCTGTAGTTCCCATCACCTTGTCGATGTTGGCAACTGCCTGGTTGAAAGTGTTGGCATGAACGAGGTAGTTCACGTTGCTGCGCTTCTCCTTCTCTGTCTTTTCGTCGATAGTGATAAACTGGAGCTTTGCCTTGAAAAAACGGTCGGCGGATGCATCCTCGCTGAAGAAAATCTCTCCGTAAGGCGCCTTCTTTATGTCGCGCACCTCAAACTCACCGCTTATATAAGCCGACATCTCGTCGATGATAGACGACTCTGCCTCCGTGAAGCTGAGAGCGTCTACAACGTAGAGCTCGGTAATCTTTTTCTGCATTCCATCCTCCATCATCTTGTCGTAACGGATCTTGCACTCAAACCATGTTGAAGTTCTTGTTCTCATAATTCTATAGTTTTATCGATTATTTTCCTTTATATTCTTGTTCTTAATTCTATCCAGCTCTCCATACCATCTCTCCGACAATCTCTACAGGACACAACCAAGCACGTAGGGAGTTAGTTCTTACTGTAGTATCATTCATCTGCTCAATCTTTTTGCCTATATGGGGGTTCAAATGTGTTAAAACCGCCAATGGCTTGCAAAAATAAACATTAAATCGTATATTTGCAAAAAAATAAGAACTACTTTTGCATGATAGACATTAATGTAAGTTTGGACCTGATGGAGTTTGTCGAGACACAGATTCTACCGAGATATGCCAATTTCGACCAGGCCCATCGTCTGAACCACGTCAACCATGTCATCAAACAGTCGCTGGCTCTGGCCAGGAAAATCGGTGCCGACATCAACATGGCTTATGTCACGGCGGCTTACCACGACCTGGGACTGGAGGGGCCGAGAGCTATACACCACCTGACGAGCGGGAAAATACTGATTTCAGACACAAGACTGAAGAAATGGTTCTCTGCCGAACAGATGAAAATTATGAAGGAGGCAGTGGAAGACCACAGGGCTTCGGCATCACACGCTCCAAGAAGCATCTACGGCAAGATTGTGGCTGAGGCTGACAGGGAACTCGAACCCGACACCGTGTTCAGACGCACGATACTCTACGGACGCGACCACTATCCGGAGATGAGCATGGAACAGCAATGGGACAGGTTTACGGAACATCTCGACAACAAATACTCCAATACGGGATACATAAAACTATGGATTCCGGGGAGCGAAAACGAAAAGAACCTGAAGGTGATAAGGGATTATATCAACAACCGGACAGCTCTCAGGGCTTTGTTCGACAAGATTTTCAACGAACTGAACGGAAACGAGGCTGAACAATAACCTTCGGCCATCTTAATCTTAACGATATTAACTTCAATATTATTAATACTGCACAATGAGAAAGAATTTACTATTCGGACTTCTGTTTGCCGCAATGACAGCAGGGGCCGTGAAAATGAAGTCTGGAATCAATATCATCAAGCAGGCTGACGGAACGACTATAACCGTTAGAGCCTACGGAGACGAGGACTTGAGCTATTTCCTCGCTTCTGACGGCACACTGCTCTATCAGGAAGGCACAAACTTCTATATCGCCGGCGTAAAAGCCGACGGCACTCTGTATTCAACCGGAGTGCTCGCCCACGAGCCAAGCATGCGAACGATAAAGGAAATCTCTGCCATCAAAGCGCAGAACGCCAAGGCTTTCTACAATTCGATGGAGACACAGGCAAAGGCAAACAAGGTGAGACGTGAGCCTATGACACCGGACAATTCTTTGCTGCCTTCGCTCGGCAAACACAAGATACCGGTAATCCTCGTGGAATTCAGCGACGTGGAATTCAGCGTGGAGAATCCTAAGGCTACCTTCGACAAATATCTCAACGGCAAAGAACTTTTCAACAAGGAGACCGACCCAGAGATGGGACAGAACTATGCCAGCGTGGCTAAGTATTTCAAAGACATGAGCTTCGGAAAATTCGAGCCGGAATTTGAAGTGTATGGTCCTGTGAACCTTGGCAAACCTCTCGCAACATACGGAGCGGGATATTCATCACAGGAGAATATGGGACTGCTGCTCACCGACGCCTGCACAGCTGTTGACGACGAGGTGGACTTCACCCAATATGACTCTAACGACGACGGTAATATCGACCTCATCTACATCATCTACGCCGGATTCTCACAGAGTATCGCCGGAAACTCTACAGACTGCATACACCCGAAATCGGGTTATCTCTCACTGGCAAAATCGTTTGACGGAATGGACGTGAAGCGCTATGGCGTGAACAACGAGCTGAACGGCACACCGGCTGACCAGGCGAATGGACCGATAATAAACGGCATCGGACTTTTCTGCCATGAGTTCTCACACTGTATGGGACTGCCTGACCTATATCCGAAATCGGGTTCAATTGCAGAGGCTTGCATAAACCAGAATATGGACTACTGGAGCCTGATGGACGCCGGAGAATATACAGCGAACGGATACCGCCCTACTGCTTACACAGCATGGGAGCGCGAGCGTCTGGGATGGATGGAAATCGGCACACTGACCGGTCCTTCAAACGTGGAACTGAAATCGCTTGACGAGGGTGGCGCAGCATTCCGCATCTATAACGACAAGGACGAGACGGGCCACGAGTATTATATCGTGGAGAACGTGCAGAACAATGGTTGGAACAAGAACCTGTTCGGCAACGGACTGATGGTGACCCACGTTGACTATCTCTCAAGCCAGTTCTCACTCGGAGGATGCAAGGTGAACAACACTGGAGGTCATCCACGCATGCATGTCATGGCTGCCGACGGTATGTTCGTTCCTGAATACTTCCTCGGTTCTACCATCGAGGACAGCTACATCACATTCCTGAAGGAGCACAACGCTGACCTCGTGGCAAAATACGGCGGACAAGTATTCAGCATCGAAGACTATAAGGCTGAGGCTGCCGGCGACCTCTTCCCTGGCACATCGAACGCTACATCGCTGACCGACGACTCACAGCCTATGAAGGCATGGACATACAATGGAGAGACAATGGGCAAGCCTATCACCGACATCACTAACGATACGGAGAAGGGTATCGTGTCATTCAAGTTCATGGGCGGCGGCGAACCTGTTGACGGTATCAACGAGGTGACTGTAAACAAGACAACTGACAGCCGTGTATACTCTATCAGCGGAACATATATGGGCAACGACATCAACAGTCTGCCAAAGGGTATATACATCCGCAACGGCAAGAAGGTGATAAACAACTAACGGTTATCCCGACGACATCCCGCCTTGTGCCGCATGTTGCCAATGATGACAAGCATTGCAAATGGCAACTGACAATGTCTACGATGACTAACAATGTCTACGATGACTAACGGCACACAGACTTTAACAATATTGCGCCCTGAAAGGCTAAAAGCCAGAATCTTTCTTCTGGCTTTATCCTTTCAGGGCGCTTTTGTTTTTTTTAAAACCCAATCGGTCATTAGGGCTTGCTTGGATTTTGAATTTTTTGAAGAGTGGATTTTGTTTGGCTTTTAATGAGAAATAGGGTTCTTCCGTTAAATGCGTAGACGCTTGTCGTGTAGAGCGTATAGCTTTAACGT
>ERZ773218.602-NODE-602-length-42716-cov-30.623778_pt1 | contig 42716 bp, 38 predicted proteins | sample MGYA00580527_ERZ773218 | MGnify/ENA primary metagenome ERZ773218 (study PRJEB29015, sample SAMEA2737763) | human gut metagenome | biome: human gut; feature: human-associated habitat; material: faeces | place: China | collected 2012 ...
CTTTAGTTTGGTCAGCTGAATAACAGAAACTAATACTATGGTCATCAGCAAATTTGTCGTATAAAGTTTTTCGAAGAACCTTTGTTTTATCCGAATTAAATTCAGACCTAAACTTACCTTCCGGATTTCTCCTAACGCCAATACAATAGATTTTATTCGGATCTTCAGAATCACTGATGCTGAGAGATCTAACTATTGCCCCCTTTTCAAAGTTTTCATATCAGGCATTGTTTTAGGAACAGATTGACCTAATCTATAAGTAAACTGGTTGAGAATATTTCCTAGATTTTCACTATATTTTATACCAAAATATTCGCGTAACGTTTTTGCATCAATAAATAATTGTTTTATACTCGCCTCTACAGGCAACTCGTCTTTTAAATTTTCACACTTCATAAAATTTAATTTAACAACAGCATACTTGTTTTCTCTAATAGTATTACCAACAAATCTATTTACGAGAACAATATACTCTACGCCATTGAATTCGAAAATAAAATCACAAATTGTCCAATCTTTCTTTTTCATATCATTTTTCAATGTCATCAAATTTTCTAAATTATCCATATATACTCCTTTCAAATCTAATTATCATTAAATAAAACTATTATAATCTTATAATACAACGCCAGTAGCACTAAAGCAAGTCAAAAGGAGTCAAGACATAAAATCTTGACTCCTTTACTCTTTAGTCGTTCCAATCCGGTGGAGTGACAATCGGTTCATCGCCGCCACCGGATGTCGTAATTACATCAACGGCAGCAAACTTTTGAATGTCTGAATCAGGTTTGATGTACTTTTCCTTCATCATAAAACCTCCTTAATTATTTCATATCTATCACATAAATGGATATTCCGATTATTTGCCTGCATAGGCTTTTGCGGAATTGCCGTAACGCATCATTGCGTCTGTAACTGCTTTTAACTTTGCATCAGTAACAGTTGCGGCATAGGATTCCACACTGTACTTAAGTGTATAGCTGACTTGCTCATCGCCTTTGTATGTAGTGATAAATACTTCATCACTCATTTGATTTGCATAAACACCGTCAAAATAGAAATACCAATAACCGTCTTTGCCTTTTTCAAAATTATCCGGATTTTCGGCATAGGTATATGTCAATGTTCTTGAACCTATTTTTACTTTGAATGAAAGGTCATCAAGAGTAACATTGGTCATATTCAGCGGTATTGCAATTTCAACCGAATTATTCAGCCTTAATGCCGTACCAAACTTTACAAGCCTGTTTTCGCAGGTTTCGTAGCTTGCATTCTTGATATTCGTTAAATTCAAATCAGCCGTGCTGCGAAGTGCTTTTTGCTCATCGGTAAGTATATCGGTAAGTAAATTATCGGTTTTATAGTTTTGATATACCTGACAAGCCTCGCCATAATAAACCAAATCAACCAGCAAAGTTTTAAGTTTTGCAGAAGATGTAGGCTTATTCAGCGTTGACTTAATATAGTCGGTTGCACTGTATTTATAAGCATTACCGTTATATGTTACACCGTCTTTGACACCATAGAATGTAATACTTACATCATCACCTAAGGCCTGCGGTGAAATACCCGTATAATCAAATATGCAATAAACGATTGAATTTGAAGTTAATGTTTTATCCGACGGATACACTTTTTCGGTTTTACCGTTTCGGGTAAACTCGGCATACACTTCGTCATAATAATCGACTACATCTTTGGTAATGTAAGTTGCAAGGGTGATACTGCTTTCAAGCGACAATGCATTACCTCTGCGGCGAAGAAGAGCCGTATTGGGTGCCTCTTTTGTTTCGCTTTCACCGCAAGCGGAGCAAGTACGAGTCTGCGTGCCGTCTTTATAATCACTTGATGAATTATAAACAGCATCATTATTGTATTTCCAATCGGACCAAGTGTGAGTGTGTTCTTCGTTTTTATTTTTGTAATAATATGTAACAACCGTTCCGTCCGAAACAATAGGCTTATTCAAGCCGTCAACCTTTATAAATTCATAATCATAAAGTGTTTTTGCCGGTGTTAAATCAAGCTTTGTGCCGTATGGCACGGTAAATGTTCCGCCGGCAGTGTTTGGAATTTCAGAGCCGTCCTCAAATTTATACTGAATTGAAACGGTTGTGTAGCGCTGTGTTTCCGTATTGTCGTCTGCAAGCACATTTCCGTTTTCATCGAGCACCTGAAATGCCACGGTATCGCCGCTCTTAAGCTGTGCATCAGACGGAATTTGATAAATAAGCGAGCAACTCTTTAAGCCTGAATTAAAGTCGCTTTTGATGTGATCCAAAGCACCGAGCGGCCAGAAATTTGCCTTATCATTCCAAACAGGAATGTCAAAGGTTTGTACTGTTTGAAGCGGATTCCCCGATGAATCGGTCGCAACGCTTCCGTCGGAGTGCTTAATCCACATTTTGAATTTTAATTGTCGTGCATTTTTATCTGAAATGTTTTGAATAACAGTTCTAAGCTCGATTTTTTTACCGTTCATATTAGTATTAAATCTGCTTTTGCTGTTGCCGCTCAAAAGTCGGTCATTGCGATTATATGTGTAATTATAATATGAACTTGTTTCAAGGTCGGTAAAATCAGACGGCTTTGAATAAGCGCCCGTATATTCCTTAACCTCGGGAGTTGCAACATAAAGGTCTACATCCTTAACAAGCTGAGACATTCGCTTGAAGCCCTGCAAACGGCAAACCTCACAGAATTGATAGTTTGTGTCTCTCATTATGCACTCATAACTTGAAACAAGCATTTTTGAGCCGTAAGCATTGCGGCAGGTATATGTGTTTCTAAAACCTAAAAGCTGTCGCCATTTTATCTTTTCCGGGTCTTCAACCGAGGAAAGATTGAGTGATTTAAGTTCCTTATCGTCAAGCAAATATCCGTTACTGTATTCATCACCGAGACCGAGCAAACCGTGTCCAAACTCGTGTGCAAAAGTTTTTGACGCACGATAACTGTCTGATGGCGAAATGAAATAATGGAAGCCGTATTCACGGTTATTATAAGCACCGCCGAAATCTGATTTTGTGTTTACAACCATAGCGAACTGAGCAATATAATCGTGAACATAATAATAAGGCTCATATTCCGAACCGGACGGAATTGTGTTTGGATCACACTTTTTTTTGATATGAGCATCGTGAATTTTCTCGATAAATTCAGGACCGATACATCTCTCAAAAATATGATTTTTCCACTGACTTCCGTGGAGATTATTAGAAATAACAGGCGAATTATATTTGTCGACTATAACATCAAAGAAGGTGCTTCCACCATTGTCAAAAGTCGATTCGGAAGCTGTGCAAAGAGCGTAAACATTGAATCTGTCGGCATAACTGCGATACGGTTCATATTTCATAGCGTCCTGCCAAAGTCGTTTGACATCATTGATGAATTTGCCCTGCTGACTTTTTGTGTATCCCTCGCCGCAAACGACAACAACCATATTTTCCGTGTCGCTGCGTGTTTTTTGGATGGTATAAACAGGGATGGTAGGATTAGAATATTTTCCGTCATTTGAATACCACGGGCCGAGGGTGAGCTGAATGCTTTGCTCGGTGCTGACATTCCAATCGGGATTTGCGTCCTCGGCAGGTTCCGAAATTGTATAATCATCCTCTTGCTTATTTGGAGCAGAGCCGATATAAGGACTGCTTTGTGAGCCGCTGCCGGAAGTTGTAACAAAATATTCGGAATCGAGATAAAATGCAGGTCTTACGCCCAAATCGGAATACCACGGAGCATAACGACCGACCTGACCCGATGAACTGATATAACGCATATCGTGATTGCAATCGGTAACAGGAGTGCGAAGCCAATAAGGCCAAGCCATACCGTCATTATTATACGCAACATAATAACCTTTGAGATTTTTCCACACGGCATTAGCCTGCTTTACATCAAGAAGAAAAACCTTTTCGGTTGTAGTTTCAAAATATGAACTGTCGTAGTTTGCCACCGCTTCCGAAATATCGGTGTAGTATAACAAATCCGAATTTGCGTCTCCATCAACTATGCCCTTGTTGTATTCGGGATGAGAAACGAGAGAACGCTGGGTAACGGTTTTCATTGCCGCAATTTCAGATTTTGAAAAAGCGTTGAGAAAACCCGCTTTTTCGTTGTACGCTCCCACACCGCTTACATATCCGTCTTTCGGAGGGTTGCCGCAAAGCCAATCGACTTTGCCTTCAGCTGCGGTCGAATTTAACCAAGAACGCATATTGCTGTCTTTCCAATAGTTAGAACCGTAATCATCACGCTTATAGCTTCTGCTGTGTGATTTTGAATTGCTGTTGTCATTTGTTTTGGCATCATATGCAAGGGTGTCAACAATTTTGTCTGCAAGCATAAGCGGTCCGTTATTGTCAATGCTTACACATCGCCAAAGAATTGAGGCATTGTTATACGCGCCCATTTTAACATAGTCGCCAACTTTAATATCGGGCTTTGATGCCGCCTGAATGGTCATCGGCAAAACGGAAATTGCCATGCACAATGCCAAGAATATTGCGGTTATTTTTTTCGTCATTAAGGAACCTCCTTTATAAGCTATATATTTGCTTTTATTATATTGTAAGGTGTTATATGGTTCAATGAAAATCCAATTAAATTTTTGTTAATTTTACAGCCGACACATTTAATATTACACGAAGAAGAAAATCTTATTAAATATGCAAAAAGGCTTCTGCCCAAAACAGGGCAAAAGCCTTAAAAATTATGCGATTTTTAGGTTTAGTTGCAAGCCAAGGGGGACTATTTCATCTGCTTCAGTATAGATTAAAACACCTGTCATTTATACCTTTACCCCCCTACTAATACAATGAAAGTATTATAGCACAACTTCATAAATTATTTTTAATTATTTTTTGGTCTGCATATCATAACCAATCCACCATTATGATAATCTCCCAAGCACACTCCATGAGCTTCATCCACAGCTTCAACCATCTTTCCATTGCCCACATAAATTCCAACATGGCTGATGTTCTTATACCTTCCATTGGTTGTATAACTGTAGAAAATCAAATCTCCCGGTTGTAGATTTTCTTCTTTCACTGTCTTATCTTTCAGCCCTTCTGCTTCTGCAGCCGCAGTTGTTCCACCACCAAACGATATGTCAACACCTGCCGACTTCCACGTATAGTATGCCAAAGAACTACAGTCAAATGCTTTTCCACTGTTTCTTAATGGCTGACTGTAAGGATATCCTACTTTTGACAAAACAAATGAAGCAACAGCCTTTTGTGTTGGATTAGAAATCTTGTCTGTTATGTTGCTTATTTCCTGAGGAGTAAGACTTCCCTGTAATCCACTTATCTGACCTTCACCAGAAGGATTGTTTGTTATGTAAGCACTCATCAACTGATTAAGTGTTGCTGTTCTGTCTCCATCAAACTGATACTCTATTGCCATTTCAGTATATGTTTTTAGTGTAATTCTCACCTCTAAATACTTTATCTTCTTTTTGCCTTTTTTCTCTGTTACATTTTCCGTGGTGTATTTACACATGTCATCAAACGCTTCCTTCAAATTTTGCTTGTTCGTTTCATTCATTTTTGTCGCGGTATTTTCATATCCGTACTTAACCATGTATACACTCATAATGTCGTAATAATTGGACGGTTCACTATTCATTCCTTCATAATCCACATATACCTTTCTTCCCTTGTCAGCGTCCTTGTGTTCATCAATCAAAGTCTGCACTTCCTGATTAAATTCTGAAACATACTGTGTTGTCACTGACTGTATTGTGTCTCCACTTTCCAATGGTGGAAGAAACAATGCAAATGGTGAATTGTACAGAATTGCAATTACGGCAAACACAATTCCGGTTGCAGCTATTACAATTATTAAAATTGGTGTAATCAATGGTGCCAACAAGGATACTTCTTTTTTAATCATAAAAGTCATTTTGTTTCTTACCATGCTCCCCACAAGTTTGAAAAGGCTGTCATTCTGCTCTTCGTTTGGTTTCAGCTTATCCATAAAAAATTTCATCATTCTACTTCTTTGCTCTGCCTTGTAAAATGTATTGTCAATCTTCATTCCTGCTGCTTCGCCTGCAGCCATTCCTACCAAAGTTCCTTCCGGTCCTGCTACTGAACCTGCCACTGCCGTTCCAGCCTTGGTTGCAATCTTTGAACTTTCCTTTGCCACTTTTCTACTGGTATCTTTAGCCATCTTTTTTGATGTTTTCTTTACCGCCTTTCTGCCTGATCTTTTTGTAATTGACAATGTCTTCCTTTCAAAATTAAAATCCTTTGGTGTTAATGCCAATAATTCACCTATTCTAAGACCACACCAGTAAAGAATTTCAAATCCATAAAATGATAACGGTTTATCCATTACACAATTTATAAACTTCTTATATTCATCCAGTGTCCAAAACATCATGTTTCCACCTTTCTTACTTCCCATACCCTCAGCAACCTTTGCAGGATTATTTTTTTAATCATAAAATTTTACTGCATGATTGAATATGGCACTTAACTGTGCATGTAAAGTTGCAAGATATGCCTGAGAATATGACTTACCATCTTCGTCTGTATACTCAATCATTTTCTTTTACCAATGTCTTACATCCTTCGGAGTTATTTCTGTCATTTTTCTTTCTCCAAAATAAGGAAGAATTTTAGTTGTTATGATTATGTTTTTATTCTCCCATGTTGTTTGCTTAATTCTGTGTCTTAAATCAGCCTCGTATATTTCATAAAATTTTGAAAATGGCATATACAGGCTGAAGTTTCTCTTAAGCTTTTCTGCCGCTTCCCATTCACTTGCTTCTCTTTTGGTTTTAAAACCACGCTTTGTTGTCTGCTTCTTTTTTCCATAATAATCTGTGTATCTAATTTTTACATACCAGCTGTTTCTTGTCGCATCTTTGTAAACTGACATATTTCCACCTCCTATTCCTCGTTGTATATAAGTTTTTTGAAAAAGTATTTTGTATTTACCTTTCCGCGAACTACGATATATCCTTTTTCTTTTAGTTCAGCATTGAGCATTCGTATAATTTCGTATGCCTTTCCTTCTGAAATATTTAATATCTCTATTACATCCTGAACTTCCATAAACATCTTATCTGTCATGTTGGTAATCTCCTTTCTCTCTTTTGCTCAGTTTGTTTTTGTTTAACCGTAGTTCTACTTTAACCCTCTTACTTTTCTCATTGGAGTTAGTGGCACTATACCTTTTTATACGCTCCATATAATTTGACCTAATTACGCAACAAAAAAAGAGCTATTCTAACTTATTAGTCAAAATAACTCTTCTTATTCCAAATTTTGTTCTCAAAATGTTCTCATAGACACTTTTTATTCCACGGAATCCCTTTATTTATAGGGTATTTGAACGTTTGTTCGCCTATTCAAACTCGATAAAACTAAGTGGTTCACAGGTTGCTTTCTTGCTTTCCTGCCAACCTTTTTATGTATTTTGTGGCTATTTTGACCACATTTTATCTGATTAATTATTGGGCTGACTTCATTCTGACTTCATTGTGAAGTTTTTCTTCTATATTTAATAGTAAAAAGCGACTGTAAAACGACTTCACGTTTAAGCAAACTTCTCAACAATTCTATTACTCACTTTTTATTTTTTCTTTAAAGATTTGTAGTACAGTTATAAAGCAGCTTTAACTGTTTCGAAATGAGATAACCCAACCTCTTCTGCAACATCAACAAGTCACTTTTTCTCAGCTTCTGTTAATCTGACCGTCACTCTGTAGTCCATTGGATTGTCTTTCTTAGGTCTACCCATCTTTGCCATTTGAGCACCTCCTGCTTGTAATTTAACTTACAATACAATTATACTTTTTCGCATACATAATTTCTAGACTATTCTAATACTATTGTAAATACATCATCTTTTTCTGTTACTTTAAGTTCAGTCCAATTGCTTAGTGTTGAAATAGATTTCCAATACTCTTCTTTATCAATCCCCTTCTTTTTCATCTTCTTAGCAAATTCCGAAAGATCAATTTCTATTTTTTCTTTATCGGAAAAAACAAATATAGATTTTAACACAGTCAGTGCTTCAAAAGACTTATTACCGTTGTCTTCTTGATCTTTTTTACCAAATTTCTTCACGCATTCTATTGTATCAACTAACGAAAGAAGTAGTAATAATGGTGTTTTTCTATTAATTCTAAAAGAACTATCATGACCAAGTTTTTTCAATAACCCTTCTGGATATTTTCTGTCACACTCCTTACTTGATGATTTAAATATGTTATGCTGCGCTATTGTCAAACTACTAGCTTCTGCAATAAGAATTTCATTTTCATTACAACCACTCTTTTTAATTTTTCGTATTGAATTATAAAATGTAATAACGCCTCCCAAAATTCCATGATCTACTTGCTCTTTCGTATCACCTTTTTCTTTATGATATTTACGTGCGTATTTATCATATAGTAAAATCTCTTCATATGAATAAGCTAATGTTGACATATATTGTTTTGGAAATAATCTAACATATTTCAAAAAATCATCTTCGCTATTCTCATCAAACAAATAATACTTAAATGTTTTTTTATAATCAATCTTTCCATTTTTTAGTCTATCAGAAAAATATGCTATATCATGATTAAGTGACGTTAGCAACCATAGCCTAAAATTATTCGCCTCTTCTAAATTCACTACACTAGCGATTGAGCCATACAATCCACCAAATTCTGAAAAAATCATTCCCATTAGGAATGTTATTACACTATGTCTTGCTCTGATCTTAGCAATTTCATAAACACCCCCATTATTCACTTCAAACACATTTGATAATGATTTAATAAATTGCATACTTTTTCCATCGTCTGTTATAAACTCATCTATAGTCTCGTAACCACTTTTCGTATCAAGTTTTATTATTTGTTCATTCATTAATGAATATAACGATTTTCTTTCCATATTTCATCCTTTATCTTTAAGTACTTACTTATAAATCATTTTACAAATATTACTCTTCACCAAGCACATACATCAACATATCATATGCCGCTTGTTTTTTTGCTACTTTTTTCGAAGATGCTTCAGCGTCGAAGTAATACTTTTCTTCTTCTATATGACATTCCACATTCCAAATCGGATTTCCGTTTTCATCATATTGCTCTATATATTCATATTCAGGCATTGAGAAATAACCTCTTCTGGCAAGTATCTCTAACTGACTAATAGCTTCTGCTTTGTTAGGATTCTCAATCTCATCTTTTATTGTCCATAGAAGATCTTCTTCCTCTAAAAATTTATATGCACATTCGCAAACTTTTCTTCTTGCATCACTCTTTGATTCTCCATATGCACCGAACTCCGGCAGATCATCTGAAAGTTTCATTTTACACTCATATCTCAAATGCTCATTGCCATATGGATATGTGTAACCAGTTTCCTTATAATACACGCTCTCCGGTGTTGAACTCCCATATCTCCAATAAAGTGATTGTTTTCCAACACGAATACTCTCATTCCTACCTCTTTCTTTATATAAAAACTTCGGAAGATCATTATAGTGTTTTGATTCCCAGTCCTGTATTAACTTGATATAGTTATCGTCTGTAACATCTGCATCTAAAATCAATTCCGGACGAAGCATTACTCCTACTACATCTTGGATTTCATCAAAATCCCATAGAGTATCTAAAGTTACAGCTCCTATAATAGCCTCAAACAAATCTTCTTTTACTGATGTATTTTTATCGATATTATTTTTTAGGTCACCTTTGCTCATTATTAAAAATGGTGCCAACTTCAACTCATCGATTCTTGCAGATAAATATTCTTTTCGTACTAACAACGATTTGAGATGCGTAAGTTTTCCCTCTGAATATTCACAGTAAAATTCATCATCTTCATCCTCATAATCAGGTTCATCAGAAATCATGTGCCCGTATTTGTCTGTTAGTGTTTTTACAACAGCTAAGTCTAATGCTTTATCACCAATAAATTCTAATACTTCGTTGTTTTCTCCACCATTTTCCATAGAATATGACTTTCTGACAAAAGCTTGAACTAATAAATCTCTATTTACAAATTTATAGCCTATCTGTCTTTCTACAAAATCAACCCAATTTTCTGCTTCTCCAAATGATAATTCGCTCATAAAAATCCTCCTAATATAAATAATTATTAGAAGGCATAAAAATAGCCTAATAAAGCAGCCTTATAGGTACACTGATACACTAAGCCACTTGATATTAAACCATAAAAAATAAATTTAACTCTTTGTTTTGTGGTGTTTACCCTTGCTCACTTGCATAAACAAAACCAAACACATATAAACAATGTTATAATTTTACAGATTATGCCTTCAACATCATTGTAATAGAAATAATTGTAGTCATCAAGTCAACACCACCGGCTGGCCCGTAAACGGGTCTATATACTCTACCAAAGACATTTGATCATATTCCATATCTTCTTTTATTTGATTTTGTATATACTTTTTGATTGCAGCCGTATTTTTTCCTACCGTGTCTACATAATATCCCCTGCACCAGAAATGACGGTTTCCATACTTATACTTTAAATTTGCATGTTTCTCAAAAATCATTAGACTTGATTTTCCTTTTAGATATCCCATCACTTCTGATACTGAATATTTTGGTGGTATCCTTACCAACATATGTATGTGATCCGGCATTGCTTCTGCTTCTATTATTTCTATTCCTTTTCTTTTACATAATGTTGCTAAAATCTGCCCTACATCTGCTCTAATATTCTTGTATATTACCTGTCTTCTATACTTTGGTGCAAAAACTATATGATACTTGCATTCCCATTTTGTATGGGCTAAACTATTATTGTCCGTTTTGGACCTCCTGTGTTTTTTATTTGTGGTTTGCAGACCTACATTTATTTTAACACAGGAGTTACTTTTATCTAAAGATCTTCCCACCCCCTGCATAGCAGGGGGGTTATTTTTACTGTTACACAACAAAGAATCCTCCTTAACATAACAGTTAAGAAGGATTCCTTTTAAGGAAAATATCCCCTTATCTTTGATTACCAACCATTAGGTGTTTAATCAAAAATCATATGGATCACTATAACACATCCAATCGAGAGGGTACATCACACCATTTTCCTCTTCAAATTTAGCCCATTGCTTAGCTTGACGTTTAGCTTCATGTTTACTTGACACTTTCTTTGTGTTTCTGTCATTTTCAACTCTAGCTTTATACGCTTTATTATTTGGATTATGCTGATTAGCGTAATCATCAAGCTGTTTCTTTGTATGTGTCTTTGATGACACACCTTTTTTATTTGCCATAAGCCACTTCTCCTTTCTCCTTGACTCCATATGTTTTCATATAAATGATTACGCACAAGATAGCGGACAACTTTGTCAACTTCTTAGCTGAACCCAAATAAGAAAAATCTTACGGATTATCCCTGCATTTAATCATGCCTCAAGGTTGGAGAATAAATTTTGCATTTACCTAAGCAAAATTTATTTAAATCGATTATATTACGATATTTCGATTATTGCAATTTCAATCATTACTTTACACCTTATTTTTCTCCATCTTCTCATACATATTAGTATTATAAAGATTATACAATTCACTGCCCTTCTCCACCGTATTATCAAACGGTACAATATTCTTACCGAACCTCAACAATCCAGTACCAGAAGGACTGTCAATCACATAATTAAGCTGCTCAGGACTTATCTCCAAAGCCTCTGTTATCTTTTCGATATTCTTGTTAGACTGATTAAGTAATAAAACAAAAGCACTGTTTGAAAGCATTGTCGTAGCAGTCTCACTTCTAAGTACATCAATGATATTCTGAGTAATACCGGTACATAGTCCTCCTTGCTTTCTTACCTTCTTCCACATCTGCTGTAAGTAGTCTGTACTAAAAGGCGATCTAAGAAGCACATGCACTTCATCTACATATAACCAAGTAGACCTACCTTCTTCTCCATTTTCAATAATCTTCTGCTGAATCGCTTCCACCACCGGCATTACAGCCCATAAGCCCTGATGCAAGTGCCGCAAGGGCGTTAGCCCCAACTCCCTGTCCAATTATAATTGCATCTGTAAGTGTGTAAATTGACATTACCATTGCGCTACCAAGTGACGGTATTATAACAAATATGGAATAACTGTCAATTACTTATAAAACCGCTTACTCACTTTAAAAGATTTTACACTACTCCATTTGCCTTTGTCTTTTCCAACTATTGCTCTCACTCTTACATAATATCTTTTTCTAACACGTAATTTTCTTAACAGATATGTATTTTTTCCTGTACGTTTTGTTCTTACGTTTTTCTTAAATTTTCTGTCAGTTGAATACTGTATCCAATATATTTTAGCCTTACTTACCTTTTTAAAAGCAATTCTCACTTTTCTGTTTTTAAGTTTTTTTACTTTTAGAATTTTTGTTTGCTTTAAACTCTTTTTATTTACACCGTCAACACGAGTTGTAGTTTTTCCGTTAGTTGTTGGTTCATTTTCCTTTGTTACAACTTGTCCAAAAGTTGTAGTTGATTCTTTTTCTGATGTTGTTTCGTCAGCTGTTTGATTTTCTACAGTAGTTTCTGATGTTGTATTTTCTGTAGTCAATATTTCAGTTGTGGGTTCTACTGTGACAGTTGTCTCAGTTTGTTTCTCAGTTGTGGGTTCTAATGTAGTTGTCACTTCCGTTGTTGGCTTTAGTGTTGTTGTCACTTCCGCTGTGGTTGGTGCTTCTGTTGTTGGCTCTGATGTTGTTGTCACTTCCGCTGTGGTTGGTGCTTCCGTTGTTGGCTCTGATGTTGTTGTCACTTCAGTTGTGGTTGGTGCTTCCGTTGTAGGCACTTCTATAGTTGGATTCTCCACTTTGTTCTCCAATTTTGTGTATACCTTTATTCTTCCTACATAATTTTTAAGTTGTGTCCATCCACTACCGTTGTTTATATATGACATTTCCCTGCCATTTTTATATGAAGTCATTATTTTGGCGTCACCCTTTTCATTTGAAACACTTACTATTGCAGAGAACCATTGGTCTTTTTCGATTTTTACCGGCTGATTCAGTTCTATTGTTACATATCCACTGTTTTCAAAATACGCCGTTGTAGTATTTGCCAGGTAACCACCTGAAACTGGTACATTGTCCTGTCCGCCATAAGGATAATCTACATTTTTGTATATCTCCACTTTAGCGGTTACATTTTCACCACCAATAGCTACATTTACTGCTTTTATATATTCGTCTTTTAGATTATCAGATTTTTTTGCTTTAAACACATTTGCCACTGACTTATCTTTTCTTAATGGGAAATCGTCCATGCTTCCATCATAGTAATAATTAAAGTCATACTTGTCCTTTGGTGCAAATGAAAATGCATAAGAACAACTGCTTGTATTGTCATATGACAGCCAAAAATACTCCAATGATTTGTAACTGTTTTTTACAAGCCAACCACCATTTTTGGTAGCACCATTTGGTACAAATTTGTCTGATGGAATATTGTCATCCCATCCAATGATTGTGCATGCATGGGGAGAAATTGTACTGCTATGTTCATTCTTTGGATTGTAGTATAACGTTTCTCTTGCATTATTGTACTGAAATGTTACTGCCCCATATTTTGCTATGGCTTTTTTTATTGACCTAATGTATTCTTCCGGATTTGATTTGTTTTCAGGTATATAAATTGCATTTTCAAATCTATATGATGGATTATCATATGGGTTTGTGGTAACCACATTACCCGATACCGGTGCCCACCACATTGAATATAACTTGGCAATTTTTAGTGGGTCTCCTGACTGCGTCAAATAATTTACTGATTGCCAGTCTCCATCTGTATTTCCCAATGGATCGCTTTCTCTCTTAAAAACTCTATAAGCTGCCGCCATCGGATTTAATGATAATGTATCTTTTGTTACTGTAGGATCAATTCCACTTTTCAAAATGGATGATTCTGCTGCCGCAATGCTTGAATATGCCCAACACAAATTGGTATCTCCCTGATCTTTTACTGGTGTTACTATGCCATCGTCCCTTCCATCATATTTTTCCCTGTCTGAGATTTCTTTAATTTCAGTCTGTTGTTCTTCAAAATCACCTTCTATTTTAAATGTTAATTGATTATCAGTTATGTTTGTGACTTCAACATACATATCATCGGTTATTTCCAAGCTCTGATTCAGTTTTAATGGTGCGTCAGATTTTGTTGCATATGTGCCACCTAATGTTTCATAATTCCACTTTCCTGCAACGCATCCCATATTGTTTGGGAATTTTGTGTCTTTGTCCACCAAATAACAAACAAGTCCTGAACCAATTATCAATCCTTTTAGCTTCGTTCCATCTGTTTTATACAATTCTTTTGACTGACAATCATACTTATTACCACCTGTGCCAAAATTTCTATATTCTAAGTACAGTGTTTTATTGGTTCCTTTTAAATTTAATTTGTATCCGACTATCTGTGAATCTCCTCTAGTCGATGCTTCCTTTAAGGTATACTGTCCATTTTGATAAATTGTTTTAACATTGTCAGATGTAAGCCACCCCTTTGCTTCTCTTTCTTTTACAGATATAAACTGTGGCACAGGTGACGTATGCTTTGCCATTGCAGACATATAATATACCGGCGAACTATTTGAACTATTGTACAAGTCCTTAAATCCTAAAATGTGCCCCATTTCATGAGTTGCCACTGCCATAGGCAAAATCACGTTTTCCCGATTATCCTTGTATAAATAATTATAGGAATTTGTCACCTGTACATAGTTTTTACTTGTAATTGTTTTTCCATCTGCATTTATTTTTACGTAATCTGCATAATCCTTATAATTCCACAAAGGGGAGGACCAACCCACAGAAATACTCTGAGTTGTATTTTTGTAAATAATGGTGATTGCATCAATTGCCCCATCGTTGTTTTTATCAAGTTCAGAAAAGTTGTACTTTTTTGTACCATCATAATTTGTAATCACATTACCCGCTGATATAGCTCTGTTTATAGCTTCAGACCAGTCTGTTTTTAGTTCGTACATACGCTGTGATTTTTCGCCATTGTCCGTATAGCCTTCAGGATTTTCATCGCTGTATTCAGCATAGTAACCTCTTGGATGTGACAATTGTATAGAACCACCCTTGTCGAATAAATACACACTATTCATATGTAACTTTCCATTTGAAGCAGTTTCATAATAATCTGAAACATTAAAATCTGCATTGTTGTAAGCATTGTCTGTAATTTTTCTAACAGATTCCCCATTATAAGAATTATCTATAAATTCATCTTCATCTAAAAATCTTGCAAATACTATAAGATTTGTAAAATTACTTTCTTTTGTTTTATTTTCTGTATTTTCATTCGTATCATCAGCAAAAGTTGCGCCACTAAAAAGCATTGTCATAACCGTAACAAACGCCATAATTATACTAAACCCTTTTTTCATAAAATCTCCTTTTAATCATTTATTCTTTTACACCTTAATTATATATTCATTATAGCATTTACCAGATTAACTTTGTATTCTAATTTTTTAGAATTATAGGCTCATCATACCAGACATTATACAACCGCCTTTGGCACCGCATTTGATTATTTCATCCATTTGTACATCTGAAAGTTTTATTCCTCCAATTGCTTTGTCAATGATTCTTTGCATAAATGTCTGTTTGTGACACATATAACTTTGTCATATATGTCCGCTGTTTCATTTTTTAATGTAGTATTCATAAATTTTACCTTTATATATTTTTATATGAAATTATTTTGTATGTTATCATTTCATGCGCTACCATTTCGTACGCTATCATTTTGTATGCTATCATTTTGTATGTTATCATTTAGTATGCTACCATTACGTAGCTTATTTCATCATGTCACTAACCGTAAATATAATCGCTCATTACCGGTTGCATTCCAATCTTTTGAAGATCATTGTAAATTTCATCTACCGAACGCCATCAGAAATTTCAAACTGATCATCGCCCTTATCTTCAATGTCTTTAGCGTGACTTCCAATTCCAGTGCTTACCCCGGCTGAAATTTTAGTTGCTGCAATATTGGCGGTGCCCTTCTTATCATCTACTGTAGAAGTTTTAAATCCATCTGCTGATTCAAAGGATGTAGACCATAATTCTCTTTTTGTTATATCTGCATCTATCACTTTTCCATGCACAGTTTCGCTTTTCGTAACAAATCCCACAGGGAGAGCCATACATACTGCAAGTAGAATACCGATACCCTTTCTTAATTTTCCTTTCTTTGTCATAATGTCCTCCTTTTCAACTACAACATAACTGTACCTAACATAAAAATGCCATATCACTTATGCCATATAATCATTAAAATACATTTTAATTATACCTAAAATGTTGTTTGCCACATATACTTTCTAAAATTCAGATACCTCTAATAAAAAACATGCTTTGCCTATTCAACTCCCTCGCCCCTCAATCTTGAGGGGTGGGCTTTTCTTTTGCTTCATTTTTCTGCATAATAGACATATGAATATCTTACAAAGAATCTTTACCGACTATTATGAAGAAATTAAATATACTCTTCATCCCAGAGCTTCTGAGATAGAAAATATCGAAAAGATGATAAACTGTGGTGATCCTTCTTTTGGTGGTGCTATGTACGGCTACCCACACTGTGGAAATCTTAAGTCCGTTCCTTTTCGCTGCCACAGCCGTTTCTGTCCCTCTTGCGGTAACAAGTATTCCATGGAACGTACTACATCTATGTCTTTTAAACTGGTTAACGTTCAGCACAGACACTGCGTCTTCACGATTGATGAAAATCTCCGTGATTTTTCCCTTCAGGACAGAACTCTGCTTCATTGTCTTTTCCATTCTGTTGCAGTGTTATTTTCCACATATTCTTTAAAATGAACAAATCCAAAAACTTCCCTCTCGGTTATATCATGGTTCTTCATACTTTTGGCAGGGATCTCAAATGGAATTCTCACATTCACTGCCTGATTTTTGAAGGTGGCTACAGCTATGACGGCGTGTTCGTTACCTTCCATTACAATCGTCACGAAGACGAAAAGTATGTCGAAGAAACTCTCCCTGCTATGGATTTCATAAAACGGTTAATCAGACACATCCCTGAAAAGCACTTTAAAATGATTCGATATGGTGGAATCTATGCCCGCCTCCCGGCAGGCTGTTTTCAATTTACCAGAACGCCAACTACGGTCTTTCCTATAAAGAAAAAAAGACTCCAATGTGACTAATTAATCACATTGGAGCCTTATTCTCCTATATTTGCCGAAATGGTATCATATTGGTATCACTTCGGTAATATTATATACAATTATGTGGTTCTAAGCCCTTTATTTAAAATGTCTACTTGACGGGTAGCACACCATTTACTAGGCTTTGCGAGCTTTTGAAAATTATTCAAACTCGGCGTGTACTAAGTTTGGCTTAAACATTTTTGTTTAGGTTATATGTGTTTTTATCTGTTAACTTACCTGTATTATATTATTTGTATTATCCTTCTGATTTCGTGTTGCCATAGTGTTGCCACGAGGGTATTATAACATAAGTTATATCTTATTTCATTAAGTTATTTTTATTATCTTCAATTTGGTTTATTTTTTGCCACTAATCAATATACTTTCTTACTTTCTCTATCTTCTCTTGTTTTACAACGTACAGAAATTCTTGCAAAATATTTTTAATTTTTTACACTTCAGATAACAAATTAAGAAATACTCTCGAAGGTAAATGCTTCAAAATAATTTGAATCTCTCCTAATATTTATGATATTATAAATTGCAAATGTATAGAATTTACATACGAAAAATACAAGAGAAACGCCTAAAATAGGCAAGATGCTACTGTGAGTTGCGCAAATTCCACCTTTAAATGGTTGAGGATTTTCATTTTTTCACTAAAATTTGTAACAGTACATTTACTCATATCAAAATTTATAGATTGCGAGATAGGGGGTGCTCACTTTTTAAGCAATTTGGTAGCTTGAGTTATTGTACTATACAAAAAACAAGAAGGAGAGGAGATATAAATAATGACGTTTTCTAGTAAATTGCAAAAATTAAGAAAGGATAATAACTTGTCGCAAGAGCAACTAGCTTCTGAGTTATGTGTATCCAGACAAGCCATCTCAAAATGGGAACTGGGAACCCTACCGGATATTAATAATTTAGTAAAGATAAGCAATTTTTTTGATTGCTCTTTAGATTATCTTATGAATGATGATAAGGAAGACCAATTTGAGGAGGAGTTTAGCAACGAACACAATAAAATTGCAAATAATAAAAATGTAGGCACAAAATCCACTGCAATCAAAAGGCATCTCAAATTCATATTGCCTGGATCTGGAATGACTATTTCGATCATTTTCCTTATACTAATAAAATTAATATCAACATTTTTTCCAACTCCCATTGCCAGACAGGCAGAATCTGGAACCTGGTATACAGGTTTTATAGGGTTCATCGATTATTATAATTTGTATGGAATTGTTAATATAGCATTGCTTTTGTTTATGTTATCATTTACATTTTTTTCTTTTTTTATTGTTAAAAAGAAAAATAAATCCAAGAAAAATATCTTATTAACCTTAATTGGATATGCAATGATTATGATATTTTGCATAAAATCATTATATGAAATAAATACAAAACCTTTTGTTTCACTGAATTTTTTAGAAATCGTTATATCAATTATTTATATCGCGTGTGCAATACTTTTATTCTCTCGGGAAATTAAAGATTGATAACAAATAACAGGAGGTAAAACACTATGAAGAAATTATTAAGCTTAATTACAATTTGTATGATTACTACATTATGTATTTCTATTAATTCATCCGCAGCTACATTTGGAGATAATTTGACTTATGACAAAGTTAGCAATGCTGAAATAGCTACAAAAACAAATCAATTTTTCCAGGAAGGAACTATACATATTACAAATAAACAGGAAATAAAAGAATACCAAGAATCAATGGGGCTGAAATACGATCCAGATGTAATAGAAATATACAGACATATCGATGTTCCTAACGAAAATGCTATGATACAAACATTATATTTTGGTGATGATTATTGTATAAAAAACAAAAAAGTAACTAGAAAAACAGATAAAAGTAATGTCTTAAGACAATATAAAAGACCTGCTGGAAAAGTAAAAATTTCAGAAAGCGTTAGCATAAGTAACACATTTTCTGCATCTGGTGGAGTTACATCAAAAATATTAAACGCACAGTTGGGATACAACGTTACCAAAACAAATAAATTTAGTATAAGTTGGAGTAATACTTACAAATATCCTGTAACAATAAAAATATACCCTATTTACTCTATTACAACTGGAGAAGTATGGGAAAAAGATTTATTTTTTGATGACCACGTAGGAAATTTCACTGCTAAAAAAGCAATCGGAGACGATATTGTCGTTAAGCAACGAAAAACAAAAAATAAATCTTTATACTTAACTAACTTAAGAATCGATCATATTACAATATGATTGATTCTTTTTAGTACATAGTATTGGTTATACTAATTTTTGTGTCTGATATCTAACTATATATTTTTATACTATCACATACGTTACCTGCTTCTAACATTTCTCTTATAATTTTCCTCACCCATTTCAATTACCTTATTGTAATCCTCCCTCTTCAGGAATTTCTTAAAATATCCAAGTTTTTTCCTGTCATCATACAGTCCGTCAATCTCTTTTTCCTGCTCATCAATGCTTTCTCTTAGCCTGCTATTTTGTTTCCTTAGCATTTCATTTACTTCAAGTTGTTCATTATATTTTTCTGTCAGTTCCTTAAGTTGTGCAAAACATCCCTTTGCAAAATTAACCACATTTTTAAATGCATCATACATTTTATCTATAAATGGAATTACAATCTTTTCCCGATAATTCTTGGCAGACATGATTCCCTTTGGATTGTCCGGTCCTTTTCTAACCATGGTTTCAAGTTTTTTCACGTTTTTTCCTAAGTCAGCCACATTTTCAACTATTTTTAATTCCTCATACATGTCTGCTAATTCTTTTTCAGCCGCTATCTGCTTAATCATCGTTTCCTTAAGTTCCTGTTCAGATTCAGCATTTCCCCTGGCTAACTGATTTGCTTTTTTTGTTTCTGCCTGAGTTTTATATTCTGCAACAGTCAAATCATTATTCCTGCCTTTTTCTTTTCCTTTCAGAAATTCTCCAATCCATGCAAATGACCTGCCCTCTGCATATTCTCTTATCCTGCCCTGTAGCACTTTTTCAAGAAATTCCTTTGTACAAACCTTTCTTTTTGACACCTGCCTTGACATTCCCTTCTTAAATCCGTCAGCTACGGGAACTGCCACCACATGCATGTGTGGGCTTGCCTCATCATAATGTATCACTGCATTTGCCACAACAAGATTTGGTGCTTCCTTCTGTAACATATTAAGCATTTCCTTAAATGCCACATCCATCCTTCTTCGCTTGTCAGGATTCTTATCCCAGAACTCCTTGTCTCCTATCTGAAAAATAAGTTCCACTGCCATGTCTTTGTTTGACTTTGCTGTCTTTTCAAAATAATCATCAATCTTTCTGTCATCCCTTGTCTGCTTTTTGTTATATTCCCTGACTGCTTCGTCAAACTGTTCCTTATATACTTTTTTTACATCCTGCACTAATTTATCCGTACCCCATAAAATTACAATGTTCTCCTTATCGTATTCCAAGGAGCGGTACTTTCGTAAATTGTGCTTTGCAACACCTGAGAGTTTCGCCTTGCTGTTAATGGCACTGTTCTTCTGACTCAGGTGCGCTGAATATGATAATCCTGCCATAATCTCACTCCTTTTTTCTTTTATTGTTTTGATACGTGCGGTGACACCTGCACGTTGTTAGTCTTTAGTAGTCTGCCCTAGGCATATTGAAAACGGGTGGTTCTTATCAATTTGGCTCTGCCATAATTGATAACCCCCTAGCAGTTCTGTCATAGACACAACTGCGGGGGCTCTGCCGAGGGCTTATATAGCTGCTATCAATGCTTTACTCATAACCTGTCAAATGGCATTTAGTGGTTGCTGTAATTGTAATGGCAGCTATATTATGTTTAACCTCGGGACTCCGGGTCCCGCGGTTCTTAGTGACATCATGTCACTAACTTTTAACTGTATCCAATCCTTTTTGGTTCTCCCTGATTATTCTTTAACCTGCAAGTGTCACTTGCAGGTATTGATATTATCAACGGGAAACCTAATTATGTTGCAAGCTGTTACTACCATCTAAAGTCCCGGTGCATTCCAACGGCGTCAAGATATTTCTGTCTGTACTCTTCCCTCTCTTCTTTTGTAGGTGCCATTTTACTTTTTGTGTAATCCTCGTGCCTTGACATTTTGCTTAGTTTTTCTTCCAATTCAGAAATTATAAGATTATTAATTTCTTCATTATCTTTCATGTCTAATATATGATACTTAATCAAAGCCATCATTAATTCATTGCTTATCATTCTGTTTTTGCTCATTTTCAAGCCTCACTGTTTTGTAATCAATCTTGTTCCGTGTCGATGCGTGACGGTTGTGACGATGATTTACGTACCATAAAACATCGTCACCATCGACACCATCGTCACGCTTTACTCTTTTTCATATTCCAAAGTTATGATTCTGCCATCGTGACAACGCTTATTGTCATACCTGATGCCATAATCCTCATACAGCCTTCCTGCCTTAATGTTCAACTGTCTGGTCAGCTGATTCGGAACTAAATCAATCTCCGGTATCCTATCCATCAGTTCACTTGCCGTTCCCTGAAAACATCCTGCTTCCATCAGATATGTATTAACAGCAGAAAGTACTTTGTCTTCCGGCTCTTTCCACAGCTCTGTTTCAGCCTTTTCAAATTTCCACAAACACAACTCAGATTCAAACTTAAGATAAAGTTTCTGGTCCTGTTGGTCTCTTCCTGTTATGTCAACGGTAGCCTTTAGGTCAGTTCTTTTTTCCTTCTGCATGATGAAAGCTCCGTCAGCTGCACCAAGCAGTCCGTTTGTTCCCGATATCATTTCAAAGGCATCTGATGAATCCATCTTTCTTGTGTGATGAACCACCAGAATGCAAATGTTATGTTCATCAGCAAAGTGTTTTAGCTTTGTAATGATGTCATAATCGTTTGCGTAACTGAATTTATCTCCACTTATTTCCTTGATTTTCTGCAGTGTGTCAATGATTACAAGTCTTGTATCAGCATGAGCCACAAGAAACGCTTTAAGCTGTTCTTCCAGACCTTCATTGAGATTTTTGGAACGTGTGGCGAAGTAAAAATGCTCTGCCACATCAATTCCAAACATTCTTGAAAGTCTCTGTTGAAGTCTTGCATAATCATCTTCCAGTGCCAGATACAGCACTGTTCCCTGATTGGTCTTATGCCCCCAAAGGTCAATTCCTGCACTTACACAGAAACCTATTTCAGCCATTAAAAACGACTTTCCAACCTTTGGTGCACCGACAAACAGATACACTCCGTTGTAAATCAGATCTTCCACCAAGGGCTTCTTAATCGGATATACCGTGTCATAAAGTTCTTCCATTGATACTGTTTCCAGATTTTCACCCACCGGGGTACCGGTGGATTGCAAATTGCGGACACAATTATTATCTGTTATACTGTTACTGTGTTTGGTAACACTTGGTGACTGCTCGTTATCTGCTCCAACAGATACGTTAAGGGCAGTCACTGTTGTTTTATTATTCATTATTCTTATCCTCCTTCATTCCGTTCATGGTAATACCGATTAGTTCAATTACCTCTAACAAAACATCATCAACCTCATCTGCACTTGTAATCCTTTTTAACTCTTCGTACACGTCATTAAGTCTGTTTTTTAAGGCAATGTAAACCTTTGGATTTCCATTTACCACAATTTCCTTTTCACACAGCCTGCGGATAATGTATTCCTGCTTTGTCAGTCCTGACAGGGCAACCTTGTCATCAATGATTCTCGCCTCTTCCTCAGAAACCCTGAAAGCTACTATCTTCTTTCTCCAACGACCGTGACTGTCCAATGATTTTTCCATTATTCCTAACTCCTTTCCTCTTCAAGTTTTCTTGCCATTTCATCCTGCTTGTTTGGATACATGTGGGCATATTTGTAAGTAATGCTGATTGCTTCATGCCCTACCCTTTCAGCTATGTCAAGTGCTGAAAATCCTCTGTCCATAAGCAGTGAAATGTGTGAATGTCTAAGGGCGTGTATGTTGATTCTCTTAATTCCTGCCTTCTTGGAGCCTCTTGTGATTTCGTGTCCAAGATACCCTTTTGACTTAAAGAAAAGTCTCTGGTCAGGCTTCAGGTCATAAAAGCATTTCATGTAATCCTTAATCTCATCTGCCAGAAACTGTGGAATCTTCACCACCCTGTTACTCTTTTTTGTCTTTGGAGAAGTAATGATTTCACGCCCCTTTACCTTCTGATAATTCTTGTTGATTCTCATTGTGTTATTTTCAAAATCAAAGTCTGCCGGAGTAAGTGCCAGTAGTTCTCCTTCCCTGACACCTGTCCAGTACAATACTTCAAATGCATAAAACGATAATGGCTTGTCCATGACTGCTTCCGAAAACTTCAGGTATTCTTCCTTTGTCCAGATTTCCACTTCCTTTTCAACGTCATTTTTCATTGTTCCAACTATTGCCGCAGGATTTGTGGATAGCCCATAATATCTTTTTGCAAAATTAAATATTGCGCTAAGCTGTGCGTGAATTGTTCTTAAGTAACCTGATGAATAAGGCTCTCCCTTTTCATCCCTGTAATTAAGCAGTTCATTCTGCCACTCCATTACATCCTTTGGTTTAATCTCATCCATTCTTCTGTCCTTAAAGTAAGGAAGGATTTTATCTCTTACCACGTATGATTTTGTCTCAAAGGTGGTTTCCTTTACCCTTGCCTTCTTGTCTCTTTCGTAGATTTCATAAAAACTTCCAAATGTCATGTTCAATTGTCCGTTTTCGGCTTTCTTCTTATTTTCAAGCCAAAACTCCGCTTCTCTTTTTGTGTTGAAGCCTCTTTTCTGTGTCTGTCTTCTTTTTCCGGTAAAATCAGTATAGCGATAAACAGCTCTCCACTTTTTCTTGTTATTTGCCATGTAAGAATAAACGCTCATGTTCATCACCTTCCTTTAATAAATATTTTCTAATCACCGCTGTACATTACTTTTTTTCTGAAATAAGAAGTACAGACACGTCCTGCTACCGTGATGATGTCTTTTTCTTCCAGTTCCTTATTAAGCTGTCTTACAATCTTGTAAGCCTTGGACTTTGAAACAGAAAGTTCTTCGGCAACATCGTCGACTGTCATAAAGTTCTTTTCCATGATTTTTTCCTCCTTCATTATATTTCTTAAACATATTTGTTTAAGATAATGTGCATTATATTAAACTTTTTAGTTTAAGTCAATAGAAAAATTAACTTTTTTTGTTTAAGTTTCTCTTGATATACATTTTTTCCTATGTTATACTGACCATAGCGAATTTGTTTAAGTTATCCCGCATTGGGAATTTTTATGTTAAATTGGAGGTTTGTTATGGCAATTGGTGAAAGAATTAGAACTTTTCGCAAGCGTAAAGGTTTAACTCAAAAGGAATTGGGAGTTCAGTTAGGTTTTAAGGAAAGTACTGCTGATATCCGCATGGCTCAATATGAAGCAGAGAAACGTGTTCCCAAGGATGATTTGATTGAAACTCTTTCTTCCATTTTGGAAGTTTCTCCTGCGGCTATTAATGTTCCTGACATTGATACTCATGTGGGAATTATGCAGCTTCTGTTCACTCTTGAAGATATTTATGGTATATCCGTCAGACAGGAAGGAAGTCATATTACCCTTGACTTAGGTGCCATCCACGACGCTTTAGGTTATGAGGCAAAGTCCTGGGCAAAGATGAAGTCCAAGCTTGATGCCGGAGAAATCTCCAAGAAAGAATACGATAATTGGAGATACAACTATCCTGCTAATACTCACGGATATCATAAACTAATTGATTTATAAAAGAGCATAAAAAACCTTACTGACTCCTCAAAATCAGTAAGGTTTTTTCATTTATACATATGGGTAAATTGTTTTAGTGTTGCCATATCGTTGCCACGATATAATCACTACCTCTCACAACGCCCATAAATAAAGGCTTTGTGGGATTTTTGTGCCTATTCAAACTCTGTTCTAAATTTTATTTTTCAGATACTTTTGTATCTGTTTTATCTTTATTTTAGTGTATTCTATAACGTTATCTTAGCAGTTAAAATTCGTTTGTTATTTTTTTAGAATCAAAATAGAATCAATACTAAAATAAAAAAAACACATCTTGTTCCCCAACATAAAACTACTATTATGCTTCTTCATCTATTAAAGGCATATTTATTAATTCTTGTAATTTTTTCTGCAACACTTCCTTCTCTGGTAGTTGTAATTGATATTCTGACACCATCATTGGAGACATTGTTCTGCTCATTGAATATTCGACAACTTCATCATTCTTCGTTGCGCATAACAATAAACCTACACTTGGATTCTCATTTTCCTTCTTTACTTGCCTGTCTAGTGCTTCTAAATAGAAATCTAACTTTGATACATATTCTGGTTTAAACTTGCCTATTTTTAATTCTATAGCCACCAAACACTGTAATCCTCTATGAAAAAACAGCAAATCAATTCTAAAGTCATCTCCACCTACCTGAACTCGATATTCTTCATCTATAAAGGTAAAGTCTTTTCCAAGTTCCAAGATAAAATCCTTCATATTTTTTATTAATGCTTTTCTCAAATCATTTTCATGATATTCATTTGGCAAGTCTAAAAATTCTATCACATACGAATCCAAAAACGGATTTTCACCTAATTGTTTAACTTTTTCCGGTAATAAAGAATCCTTAGAAAGCATGTATCTTTCATAATATCCACTATCAAGCTGTCTTTGAAGTTGCCTTTTTGAGTAATTTTCTTTAATACATAGTTTAATATAAAACTCCCTTTCCTCATCACTTTTGCAGCCTGACATAATAAGCAAATGATTTGTCCAACTTATTTGTGTCACCAGTGGTGACACAATTTTATTCTCACAATATGTTTCATAAAATTGCTTCATTCTATATAATCCACGCCTATTAAATCCCTTTATGCCTGGAAATGCTTCTTGTATTGCCTTTGCCATCAAATCAACATATGAGTCTCCAAAGGAAGCCTTTTTTGCTTCACATGAAAGATATTCTCCTACTTTCCAATACATACGAATCAATTCTTCATTTACTTTTTTCAACGCATTTTGTCTGGATTCACTTATAATATTTATTAAATTGCCCGCATTTACGATTTCATTTTTATTCAAATTAATTTCTCCTTCCTAATTGTGTCACCACTGGTGACACAATTAGTATTACTTATAACATTTCAATTACTAATTATTACGTATGTATATTTTCTAAAAGTTATTAAAATAACTTAATTGTTATTGCCTATTTTATCACTATGTTAATAACAATCCTTATCCGTTCTATTTCTAAACATAATACCTAATTTTTCCGCTAAATATGTTTTTAACACAAATACTTCAATTTTTCTTGCGCTACTAATATTATCCAAAAAATACTTTGTGTAATCTCCACTATTTTCAGGGGGGATAATTTTCAAAATCCTATTTGTCATTGCAATATCTTGAATTTCATCTCCATTTTTTAAATTGATGTCCCAGCAAACAATACTATGTAAGTTTTCAAATGAATGATTAAAATTTTTTTCAAGATAATTTTTAAACTCCACGTAATATAATTTAGAACTCTTGATTGGCAATGAGTCATTCGATTTAACTATAACATCAATACCTGAATGTGTATCATAATCTAATATAGTAAATGGAAATAAATCCTTCTCTATCTGTGCAAGTTGCAAGTATAAACTAAACACCCCTTGTTCTTTTTGTGGTTCCACAAGTCTTATGCCTTTATATTCAGCGATTTTCGCCTTATTTAACAAAGCAAGTCTTTTTTTAAAGTCTTTCTTTTCTCTTTCAACTGTATTATATGCATCAACCTGATCTTCCAAATAATCTAAATCAAACCAATCATTGCTCTGAATAATCATATCATAGATATCCTCAGCAACCTTTTGTAAATCTTTTATAATTTCTGAAGGGGTATTTTCAATGGAACCTCTATTAGCTGTAAGATTCAACCCTTGACAATTGATAAATGCATGAAATCTTGTATATTCTGTTCCTTTTTTTGTAATCCACTCATTCTTTCTTTGTATTGGTAAAAAATCTTTACATAGCCATAATCCGTATCTTTCCTGAATTGTATATGCCCCTGGTGGTGCTGTATATCCACTTCGCTTAATCATCTTATTATAGCTATATTTTACCTTTGTTCCCTCTACATAAAATACGGCATTATACTTAATTTCCGGACTGTCTTTTAAAACTCCATTTACTATAAACTTTTTACAATAAAATTTAGGTGCATCAACAAGATGCTCATCAAAAAGTTTTGAAACAGATATACTTTCCTCTGGAAATACATGACCAAATTCAATTTCCTCATATTCATCCACATCTATTCCCTTTAAATACAGTTTTACATTTTTATTTTTATCTATACCAAATTCTCTTTCAATAGATCCCATTTTTGTAAACCATGTAATATAATCCTTCACATTGGCATGGGTAAATTTATCTCTTCTATTGTTATTATATCCAAGAACTGTTATTTTTGTAAAACTTTCCTTCGTTTCTGCCATATGTTCTTCAACCTGAACTGTTGGTATTTCCCTATTATGCAATTTTCTTTTTGGCTCGTCCATAAAAGCCTTATATATTTTACCATCTTTTTGAGTCTCAACATAAATGCTTTTACAGTTCAAATATACTTTGGTACCATGGCCTTTTTCCCCTATTTTTTCAACATCACCACGACTCATAGAGTTTCCCAAATCAAAAAAAGATTGTAGTCCATCTAAATTCATTCCTTGGCCATTATCTTCCAATGTTATTTTTAGAACCTTCTCTCCACAATCTGTTATTGTTTCAAATCCAATCCTCATCTCAGTTGCTTTATAATCAAAACTGTTACTTATCGCCTCTCTAACCAAATCCAAAGGATTTGAGAAATCGAATGCTATCTCTATAAACTCCTGCGTTTCATTTACTTTTGGTGTAATAATCTCCATATGTACTCCTCCTTATTTTTCGTTAGTTTTCTATATACAGAATCACTAATTAAAAATTATATTTCATCCTTCAAAAGTTACTTCCTTATAAAATAGTCCATCAATTGCATCTTACGGTTCATTTCTGTACTATTTTAGTGTCTTACACATAGTTTTAGCTGATGATATTATCATTTTATTGTTACTAGTCAATACCATTGTAGTCACTCTTGCATATATTACAAACTTGAAATTGTCAAACACTTTTTCTTTAATGCTATCTTTATTCGCATGCCAAATGCTTGAAACAAATATAGCTAAAACAGTGCTTATTCCTTACGCTGTCTGTATATTTTCTCTCTAATAAAAATTTTCAATTCAAAGAACAGCATAAATAGCGTAGCAACCAAAAATCCAATCATCAATATTTTATGGCAGATTACAAAATAAACAATATATGCTACGATAGCCACCAAGTATACAATCATCAAAATGTGCCACTTTTTAGCGGAACTATCAGTAATTATTTTCTTTTTTACGGCAACATCATCCTTAATCAGCTCGTCCAAACTCAATCCAAATTCATCGCTAATCGCTATTAGATTAGCAATATCGGGAATACCTTTATTAGTTTCCCATTTTGTAATTGCTTGTCTTGATACATTTAGTCTTTCAGCAAGCTGCTCCTGTGAAAGACCTGCCTGCTTTCTGCGTTCTTTGATTTTTTCTCCTAAATTCATTTTTGAGTCCTCCTTATTATTTGGTAAACTCATTATAACGATTTTCGAGTTTTTAACAAGAAACCGCCATTTACAATGCCTGCTACAATACGTAGCAGACATTGTGTACGATTACTTTACAAATGAACAAATGCGATTTTTACTTTGTAACTATGACTTTTCCTTCAGAGTCCAGAAGAGGTGTAACACCAGCTCCATATCCAGATTTCCAACAAAGGTAATTAACTCCCGTCTCCTTATCTACAAGGATTTGGCGAACTCCTTCATCCTTAAGCTGACTTCCGTCTCTAAATGTAACTTCAAATCTTTCTTCTTTCTTTGCCATGTTTATTTCTCATTTTTTTCAAGCGTTAAATTCCGATTTGTATAATAAATCTACTCCCCATATTATATCATCTTCATCTTCTAAATTCCATTTTTTTCTCACCTCGTCCATCTCTACTTTTTTCTTTCGCAGATGTCTTTTCCTGCACATCCTCCATATACTCCCTGACGTTCTCATCCTGCATTTCTTTAGCATCCTCAGCCCTATCAACAGAGTTTTTATACGCATCCATTTCCATTCTCATTCGGTTAAATTTCCTTATAACTTCATCCACACTGTCATCATCTAATTTTTTCAACAATCTGTTTTCTAAACTCCTTGCCGTTTTCTCCTGCTTTTCCAACTGCACAATTTCATCTTTTAACTTTTTCTTTCCTCCAAACATCCTGTATTCTTTTCGGTCCATTTGGTCTTTTGCCTCTCTTATTGCCATATGCACTCCGTTTAATGCTCTATGATTTTCCAATAATTCATCAACCATTTTTGCATACTGCTTATACTCCTTAACCGGTTGCGGTGGTTTTGGTGCAATTGTTCCTCTAAATATCCTAATTAATCCCTTTAAACAATCACATGCCATTTCAACGGCTTTTTCAAAAACTCCGGCAAATATTCCTACGCCTGCACTTTCCCTTGATGACTTGTTTTTCCTTAATCCACCAACTGTCTTTGTTTCCGTCTTTCCAAATTTATTTACATTCTTAAGTATCTTTTCCTCTTTAATGGTTCTGATGTATTTTCTTGGAACCTGATAAAACAGTCCTTCATCAACTGTACTGTTCCATTTAATTCTCACCTGATTGTTTTTTCTTATCTGCTCTGCTTTTGGATTATTTTTTCCAATCTTTTTTGTTGGCAGATAAACATCTTTATTGTTAAACACCTTTAGTTTGTCCTTATCATTTAAGAAGGAATTGATGTGCTCAGTGTACAGTGTTTTCATCCCCTTTAGAAATGACCTTGCCTTAAACTCCGCTTTCTTTTTTGAAAATCTGTTGTACTCATAAACCTGACCTTTTCTGATGATATTACATCCTTTTCTTACATTCCCATTGTCATCCAGTATCTCCTTTTTGGTCCTTACATGCTTTCCTGTTTCATCATAAAACATGTTTCGTGTGGCAATTTTCTTTATGCCGTTTTTCAATTCCTCTCTTTCCGAAAATATCAAATGAATGTGTAAGTTTGTTTTTGTCTTGTTGTGATGCATTGCTGCAATGCAGTTTACTCCGTAAGTTTTTCTAAACAGCTCAGTAAAATCTTCCAATACCTTCTGTTTGTCCATGTTACAGAATGGTTCGGGTAATGCAATAATAAGTTCTCTTGATTCGATACACTTTCCGGCACTTCCGCTTTTCTTAAATTCCAGTCTGTTACACCTTGCAAGATCATGCCAAAATGTATCGTCTGTTGTATTGTAAACTGCATACAGATTTTCCTGCCTTTTGGGATTTGTAATGTAATCTATGCGCCCTTTTAAATTACCTAACTTGCTTATCTGAATAAATGAATTTCTAGCCATATATTTGTTCCTCCTATTCTTTAATTTTTTATATTTAAGTAAAATAAAAGCCCCCTGCAAGGGCGAAATGCAAACCCTTAAGAGCATAAAATCGTAAGATTTTGTGCGATGGGTGTATTTCGCTCTCAATCGCCGAGGGCTAATCTGCTTTCCTTTTACCTTTAGTTTTTCCGTTGCTACCGCATATATTATTGCCGACTTGTCTGCTCTACCACCTGCAAGTGCCACTTGCAGGTCATTAACATTAAGCAGAAATTTACCAACGGAAATCCTCCGGGATTTCCTTTCTGTCAAGATAATCTTTTCTTGCATTTTCTCTCTCCTCTACCGATTCGGCAATCTTGCTTTCTGTATAAATGTTTCTCAAAATCATCTTATCCATCTTATCTTTAAGACCTGCTTTAATCAGTTCCGTTTCGTCCTCACGACCATATATAAAATACTGATATATCATTCTAAATAAGTCTTCATCTATTTTTATCTGTTTAACCTTTTCATACATGCAAATCTCCTTCCGTAAATTGAAAATGTCAATCGACTTTAAAAAACTTTATTTTTTTAGTTTTATTTAGCCAATTTACAATCTACGATTTACAAATTTCAAAACATCCCATAAATAAAGGGATTGAAGCCATTCTGATGTAAATTGGCTCTTTTTTTTACGTCATTTCCAATTTACAAATCCATTATTCTGATTTACAAACCAGCCAATTTACATAACAAATTTACATTCTTAAAAGTAACTGACATCATGTCACTTACTTTTTCTCTGCCATTTCATCAGATTCAGTTTTAAGATTTTCCAACGTTTCCTGCTTAAAAGGAATGTCCTCATTCTTCTCTATTTTCTCAAAACCCTTTGACTTTTTTCTCTTCCATGCAAGCTGGGTTCCGTACCCTTCCTTAATGAATCTGTGACTTTTTACCTCTTCCCACTGTTCTGCAAATTTAAGCCTCATGATACTCGTAATCTCTCTTGATTCATACTGTTTCGGCTTGCAGTTTTCGTGGTGCAGTGCTCTCTCGTAAATCATCTGAACGCATACAAACTCCTCATCCGTCATTTCAAGAAACATCTCAATGATTCCCACAAGAGTATCCTGAGGCATGCATTCCTTCTGAAATTCAATGAGTTCTTTTTCCAACTTCTTATTAAATACAAGTTTAGTGTTAATGCCCTTTTTATACATATTCATTATTTCAGCCCAGCACTGTTCTATGTAAGCCCTTGTTTCTTCCTCATCCTCCAACGGATGATGCAATGCCTTTTCCTTATTTACCATTACCGGTACAAATCTTCTGTTACCTGTTCGGTCAAATGGCAGGAAGTCGGCATTATTGGAAGAACCCACAAATATGCACTGTCTTGGTCTGTCCTCAGGATGGGTTTCATATGGTACCTTGTAAGTTTCACTTTGACGGCTTAAAAATGACTTAATGTCCTCAACACTTCTTGCATTACAGGTTGCAAGCATTTCCGCCATTTCAATAATCCAGTGTCCCTGAATCTTACGAAACACGTTGTCATCATCAAGTTTTCTTAAGTCATCCGAAAACCACTCATTTTCCATTGCAAGAAGTCTTAGAAAACTTGACTTTCCTGCACCCTGCCCACCTACAAGACAAACCATATATTCAAATTTACATCCGGGATGGTAAACCCTGTACACCGCTCCCATCATCATTATTCTTGTTGCTTCAAATATGTAATCACTTTCATCTGTTCCAAGATATCTTGGCAACAGATATCTAAGCCTTGATTTTCCGTCCCACTCCAGACTTTCCAGTTTGTCTATAATGGGATGATAATGGTTGTTATTTCCTACAATGTCAATTGCACGCTTAATATTTTTATCTCTTGTAATGCCGTAAAACTTTTCCATTCTAAGCATTATGTTATTAAAATCCGTATCGGTAAAAGTTTTTGAGCGTCTTCTCCAGTCCATTTTCTTAACAATGTCCGTCTTACATGAAAGTTCATTACGTCTTATTGCATCCTTTAACATTGGGTCCTTATTTAAAACCTCAATGACATTTTCAATGGTTTGTCTCGGACTTCCATCAGGACGTTTTTTAAGGCTATCCCTTATAGCCTCGATTTCTTTATTATCTGTGTCCTCCACATTGGAGGATTTATTCATTACTGTGTTATTCATTTTTCCTCCGTAATTTTAAAATTTTGTTGTTATTGGAGGTAACCCCTGCTATAATTTAATTGGTGATAAAAGTAGCGGGGATAACCTCCTTGTTACCTTGTAAGTCTTAAGCTTATTGCTTAGGGCTTTTTTCTTTCTTCAAATCCATCTAATATATCCAACATTGTTCTAATTGGGACAAATACCTCTTCATCAATTTCTCCACCAGCCTCAATCCTCTTTAACTGTGCTATTATTTCTTGGAGATATTTTCTGAAACTAAGCATCATTAGCGGATTTCCCACAGCTCTTATTTTGGTATAAAGTAATGATTGAACAATAAATTCCTGCTTTGTCTGAAATCCACTTAGTTTTGCCCTCATATTTATTTCTTCATTTTCTTCTGGTGACACCCTAAAGGCAACTGTTACATTTCTCCATCTACCTTTTGCATCATTGTTCTTCGCACTCATCTAATAAAGCCTCTCTTTCTGCATCCATAGTTTTTGCCATATCTGTTTGTACAGTTGGAAATAGATGTGCATATTTATAAGTGATGTCTACAGCCTCGTGGCCTAGTCTGTCAGCTATGGCAAGTGCTGTATAGCCTTTGTTAATCAAATATGAAACGTGTGAATGTCTTAAATCATGTATTCTTATTCTTTTAACTCCTGCAGCTTTTGAACCTCTTATCATTTCATGACGAAAATAGCTTTTTGAATTTTGAAATATTCTGTCATTTTCTTTGATGCCATATATACTTGCCAAATATTCCTTAATTTCTTCTGCTAAAAATTCAGGAATTACTATATCCCTTATGCTTTTAGGTGTCTTTGGATCCGTTACAATGTCTTTACCTTTAACCTTTTTATATGACTTTGTTATTTTCAAAACATTATTTTCGAAATCAAAATCTTTCGGTGTTAATGCAAGAAGTTCGCCAATTCTAAGCCCACACCAATAAAGTATTTCAAATCCATAAAATGATTGTGGTTTATCTGCCACCTGTTCAATAAATTTCTGGTATTCCTTCTGCGTCCAGAAATCAACATTTCTATCTCTTGCACTGCCCATATTCCCAGCCTTGCTTGCGACATTCCATTTAAGCCCATAATATCTGACTGCATGGTTAAACATTGCACTTAGCTGATTATGAATTGTTCCAAGATATGATTTTGAAAAGCTCTTACCATTTTGAGTTGTTAAGCTCTGAATTTCTCTTTGCCACTCAAAAATGTCCGTTACCTTTAATTCATTTATTTTTCTCTTGCCAAGATAAGGAAGAATTTTTGTTAAAATTATGTATTCCTTTTCTTCCCAAGTGTTTGGTCTTACCTTATGACTTACATCTCTTTTATATAATTCAAAGAAATCTTCAATGGTCATATCCAGGTCCTGGTGGTCTTGCAGTTTAAAATGTCTTTCCCAATCAAGAGCTTCAGATTTTGTTCTGAAGCCTCTTTTGGTTTTCTGTTTTCGCTCACCTTTATAATTTTTGTAATAACATCTAACTTCCCATTTATCTGTTTTTGGATTCTTAAAAACCATTTATTTCACCTCCTATTTAGTCTTAATTCCATAGATTCGTTCTTCAAAATACTGTCTGCTAAGTCTCCCCTGAACAGTTACAAACCCCTGCTCCTTAAGTTCATTATTAAGTTTTCTAATAATCTTATAAGCCATAGCTTCTGAAACTCCCATTTCCTTTGCTACATCGCTTGCTCTAACAAAAAGTGTATCTGCCATAATATCACCTCCTACCCATTTAAATTTCATTACTTTGCACAGTACATTTATGAACTGTGTTGTACTCATTTTATCAGTTCACTTTTGTACTGTCAAGTGAAATATTTCACTTCTGAACTGTTTTGTATTCTTTATATTTCACAAATGAACTGTTTATGATATAATAAAATCAGTTATAAAATGATATGGAAGGATATGTTTTATGGGAAAAAATAAAAGAGAATTTTCTTTAAATGCTAAAAATCTTGCCTCAGCAAATTTAGGACAAAAGATTAGATTTTACAGACAAATTGCCGGCATGACACAAAAAGAATTGGGAGCTGCCTGTGGTGTAAATGAATCAACTATAAGAAATTATGAACTTGGAAATCGTTATCCAGATTCAGACACTATATTTGAGATTTCGAATGCTTTGGAGATTTCTCCATACGTGCTTGCAACTCCTGATCCTATTTCAGCTGCAAGTTCTCTACAATACTTATTCAGTATGGAAAAAACTTTGGATTTGACTCCAACAACTATAGATGGAAAAGTTTATTTAGAGGTATCTTCCGAAATAGACGTAAACGATGCCACTGTTGCTCCTCTTTCAAATCTTAAAAGAATGTTTAGCCATTGGGCAACAATGTATGAGAAATTTATCAATGAAGAAATTGACGAGGAAACCTACCTATTATGGCAGGCAAAGTATTTAAGCTTTGGGACCGATTCAGCTGACTTCTTATTGGATGCGGAAAATGAAAAAGCTATCGAAGTAGACAAGAATATCTCTGATGCAAAGAAGAGATTTAGGAAAGCTAATTTGAAGGATTAAATTTATATGTTTATTTAAGAGAGATGATAAAATGGGAAAAAATATCAACGAATATATCAATAAATTTATTGATAGTTACCATAACGATAAAAACGGAAGATATAGATCATATGATCACTGTAGAGAAAGTTTCTTAAAATATAAAAATGATGAAACCATGTACAATTATATAACATTAAATTTATATGCCTACCTAGCTAGTTGGGGTATGCTACGAAATTCTTTTTTAATGCAAAAAGATTATTTATTTAGTAAGCCTGTTGTCGAAATACTTTGTAAGGATAAATATTCAAATTTAATAAGTTTTAATCCTTTTAAAGAGAATATTATCACAGATCTTGAAACTATAATGAGTTTAAGAGATGAAATAAAAGAGTACTATATGGGTCAAACTTATATAGAAGATGGTACTAACAAAACAAAAACAATTTCCAATGTAACAGATACATTAATTACTAAAATCATATTAGGAACTCTTGGATGCGTTCCAGCATATGACCAATATTTTGTAAAAGCGCTACGTCGGAACAAAATAAATGGGGTTTTCAATTTAAATAGTATGAAGCAAATAATTCAATACGCCAAAGACAACAAAGAAGAAATCGAAAAAGCTTGTAATAAACTTGGTGATTTGTACACCCCTATGAAAATTATAGATATGTATTTCTGGGAAGTTGGAATTGAAAAATAGAATATTGGTATTTCAGTCATAACCACCCCTGCGGTGTCACTGCAGGGTCTTTTTATTTTATAAAGGAAAAATATGTAATTTTATCAGTTCATAAATGTACGCTTTTGAACGTTTTTTATAAAAAATAGCAAAAAATATTGTCATTTTATTGTCACTCTAAAAAAGAAAAAACCTACAAACCCTTTATTTATGGGGTTTGTAGGCATATAGAATTTATTTTTGCATTATTCAAACTCTACAAAGACTAACGCTTTTTGTTTAGGAATTATTCTCTGTAATGTTTCTCGTTCTTTTGATTATTTGATATATCCATATTATCCTGCCTATACGAGCTAATGTTATCATTTTGTTATCGGCATTGATAACACCTACTCGATAACTGTGGATAATAACTATATGTAGCATGTCAAATTATAAGCTATTTTGCTTAGAGATTCAACACAAAACTGAAATTTTACTTTTCCTTATATTCATCTGGTATTGCTATTTGAAATGTTTCACACAACAGCATCACATCATGCACATCATTTTTATCGTGTTCATATCCCAAATGAAGCATTACCTGACTCAATGGTTCAATACAAGAAACAGTTATATCTCCAACTTTTCCAATACCGGAAAAAGTTTTTGATGGAAATATATCTCCCTCATAAACAATTCCGTCATCTGTAAATTCAAAACAATGTAAATCAATGATTCTTTGTTTATCATCTTTCCAGACAGTATGACCATCCGTTGTATAATCAGTATTTACTTCCTCAAATCCATGCTGCTTAATCACATAAATATAATCATGATAATGTTTCAGTTCAACAAACAAATCAATATCATTGTGTATTCTTGATTCTCTTTTAAGAAGTGCATCAACACCCCATCCGCCATCTAAATATACTTTAATTTCGTTTTGCAAAGCATATTTTATAATTTCACATGCATCTTCTGTACGTACCATAATCTATCCTCCAAATTCAAATCTTTGTATGCTTTCCAACTCACTAAAAGCCTGAAATTTGTCAGTCTTTCATCCTTTTTGTTATCAATCACCAATTAGCTGTAATCCATTAGGATTTAGCTGATATATTTTATCGCACACCTCTTCAATATACTTTCTATCGTGAGAAATGCTAATGACAGCCCCCGGAAATTCTCGGAGCATTTTTCTTATTACCGGACCGGACAATGGTGAAAAATTTCTTGTCGGTTCATCCAGAATAAGAACATTTGCACCACTTAAGCTCATCCTCAAGAGAAGCACTTTCGCCTTTTGTCCGCCTGATAACTCCCGAATCGGATGCTCCATTTCATCTGGTGTGTATTTAAGTGAACCAAGGTATGTTCTAATTCTTGTACGCTCTTCTTTATCTCCTGTTTTATCAAGGTAATCAACCGGTGTAACATCCAAATCCAGCAGGTCTTCATAAGTTTGAGGCATATATTCTGCTTTAATGTCATTCCGATTTAGGAGTTCTTCCGCTATCTTTTTTAGAAGAGTCGTTTTTCCTGCCCCGTTGGCTCCTATCATACAGATTTTTTCTGAACCTTTTATTTTTAAATGAATTCCTTCTGCTAAAATTCTTTTGCCATCCGGAGTCACAAGCTTTGAAAGTTCATATTCTATGACCGTTTTTCCTGCGGGAATGTGTGAGTTTTCATCCCCTAATTTGACAAAGATTGCTTCTTCCTGTTCCGGCATCTGAGTCATATTTTCATCTTCTTTTTCAAATCTTCGTTCCATTGCCTTAACCGTATGCATTTTGTCCTTTAAGTTTTTGGCAACAGACGGTGCTTGTCTGGTACAACTTCTTAATGCACCTTGTACACTCTGCATAACTCTTTGATATTTTTCATCGCGAATCTTTTTCTCCCTACGGTCACTCAGTGCCCGCTGTTTTTGGATTTCAAATTTATGAAGCCGTTCTTCCACATAGCGTCTATAGGGAAGCTTTGCCACGGTATATCTCGCCTTTGTTTTTCGTATAATCTGCTCGATATGTATCACCATGTTGGCAGTACGCTCTATCAGCGTTTCATCGTGTGAAATAAAAAGCACAATGTGCTTCCAGTCATTTATGATTTTTTCCAGTAATGTAAGCGTCGCAATGTCGATGTCATTGGAAGGTTCGTCCAACAACAGCACAGAAACATCGCGAATGAAAAGCCTCATAAGTTGTGTCTTGACTTTTTCGCCTCCTGAAAGACTACCCATTGTCTGGTTACTGTAGAAAAAATCATTTTTCATTCCAAATTTTCCCGCAATAACAGACAATTCTTTAGGCGTTTTCTCCCAGAATATTTCCTCTTCAGAAAAATATTCGTATATTGTTTTTTCCTTATCTTCATCGAGCATCTCCTGCGGAAGATAACCAAGACGTTCGTGTCCCATTATCCTTTCCCCATCTGCTTCTATATAGTTTTCTACAAGCGACGGATTGTATATCCACTTCATTAATGTCGATTTCCCATTTCCCTCTTCTCCAATAATAACTGCCTTATCTCCATCATTTAGCACAAGGTTGAAATCATTAAGAATTATTCTCAGGTCTTTTTTATGTGTTAAATTTAATTTTTTTATCTGCAACATTAAAGTTTCTCCTTTTCGAAGTCTGAGCCAATTATTATTTTGAACACACAAAAACGAGTCTTTTTTGCATACGCAAAAATAGACTCGCTAAATAGCCCCTTATTTCTTTTCCAAAAGGAAAACAAAGGAAATGCCTCTTGCGATAATCCAACTTAAGCGTACACAAAACAAACCTATTCTCTACAGGCTCAATAACTATATGTGTCTTACTTAAATCAAATTATCTATTAATCATTTCCTCACCTTACACAAAATGTGCCTTTCTTTCTTCTAATGGCAATACTATCATACTGTATTTTTTGTGTCAATACATTTCACCTTATGGAAGTGCAAATTAAAATTTTCACTTCCTAATTATACATCCAACCATTACGAAATTCAATCTTTCACAACCTCTTTACAACCACAACCACAGCACTCCAGCAAACGCAGGAGCACCATACCGTAAAACGCTTATGTGTAAATCAACTCCGTTCCTACAACTTCCCTCACACAAGCCTGAATATTATTCATTCTTCCAATCCATTCGTAGGGATTATCTTTCTTTAATTGTTCCGTCACATCTTGTCTGTCGGCATATTCCTTTACCAGTCGAAGAAACATATCCTCTGCTTGCTTATCGACTTCTGCAAGATAACTATGCAGCTTTCCGCTTGTCAGCAGGTTCATATATAACACTTTATAGTGTTCCTTTAAATGCCTTGCATGTCGTTTCCCCCATAAACCAATCGGCTCTATTTCTTCTTCGGCTGGTACTGTGATGTTCGGCAATAAATAATCACCCACCTGTCTATAAGTTCCGCCCATTTCTTCAAAAATTGTCTTTGTCATTTTCCTTTTCCTCCTGTGATTTTTGTCTATCGTGATCGTGTATTATCACGCTTGCGACCTTTAACTGTTCTTGCCTGCTCCAACAAATCATCTATCTGTTTGCGACCAAAAACCTTACGGAGCAGGCTGTAATCTTTATTTTCTGCTTTTAGGATTTTGTTTTCTTCGGTCAATCTTTCATTGACTTTCTCCAAACGCTGATTGGTGCGGTATAACTGTGCATTCGCTGTATTCAGCCTATGATAGTTGTCCCACCCCTCAAAGCAGCGGGCAAGCACCGTTTTGACAAGTTGCTTCAATTTCCTTACAACCGGCTCTGCCATTTTGGTTTTATATGCCTTTGCAGTCATAAATTTCTCTGGTTCTGGCAACTGATATTTCGGTGCAGTATCAAGCTCTATTTCAAGATTTGACAGCTCGTCTTTTGCCTTATCATAGTTCAATACTCGTTCCGACAACACATCAAATTCAATCTGTTTCTGCTCGATTTTCGCACCTAATGCCGCCACTTCTTTTTCTCTTTCCTGCTTTTTATAATCCAAAACAGAAAGATGTTTTTCGTGTGTGCCTAAATGTTCCCACTCAATCCCATAACGTTCCATCACCGCCGCAAGCTGTTCTTTTTCGGACTGTATCCATTGCGACCACTCCGTATCGCCACGACTGCCGCCCTTAAAACCTTGCGTTGCAAGAGCCTGCTTTAGTGACACTCTTGTATCAAGTCCACGCTTGCTGCCTGTGGTAAAAGGTACAAAATCTATGTGCAGATGTGGTGTAGCTTCATCCATATGCAGATGAGCCGAGAACACCCGAAGCTGTGGATTTCGCTCCTGAAAACCCTGATAGTATTCATCTAAAATCTGCTTTGCCAGTTCTCCGTTTTCCGTATCGGCGTTCATATTTCCCTTACCGCCCACCTGTAAAATGATTTCGTGGAACGGTTTTTCCTGCTTGGAACTTCGGATTTTTTCATAATAATCTTTTATCTTTCGGTCTGACCTTATCTGCTTGGCATTGTATCTTTCCAATGCTTCATCAAACAATTCGTGATAAACTGTCTTTATATTTTCATTGCAGTAGTCGATATTGAGATGAGTACGAGTTCCGTCTACATTTTCTGCTCGGAACTTTCGGCTATTGTGATTGACCGAGCCTTTACCGACCATTGCACTTATCGTTCTCTGCATTTTTTCATCTCCCATCTGTAAATTTCAACATTCTCAGGTTTTGTTACTTTTGTCAAAAGTAACGCAAAAGCACTTTTGACGGGTACACCCATCAAAAATGCGACCTGTAAACAGGTTTTGCGTTCTCCGAAGGCTCTCCGAGGGGTGAGCGTGTGCCGGTGGCACACACGCCTGCGAACCGACCGAGCCAGCAGGCGAGACCAAAGAGCCGCCTTTGAAAAGGCACTCTCTGCACACTCCCCTAAACTTTATCCGGTGTCAAAGTGTGACGATGGTGACAATGTTTTTCACAGCGTGCTGCTCTCAAAAACATTGACACCTTTGACACCGTTTGTCACGCCGTCTGCTCGGTTTCTTTCCAAAGTGAAACCTTTCTTCCGTCGTGTGTGCGGCTGTTCTGATAACGGATACCGTAATCACGAAACAGCCTGCTTGCGTTGATACTGAGCCTTAAAGAAAGTACATTCGGCTTTATATCCACCGCAAGCCTTTCGCAAAGTTCCGAAGCAGTTCCTTCCCATCTGTCACTTTCCGAAAAGAGCGTATCCGCTATCTTCTCAAGCAGAGGTTCGGGCGGTTCTTTCCACATCTCCGTTTCCGATTTTGCAAAGTTCCACACCAATCGCTCGCTGTCCCTTACAAGATGGATTTTCATATCCTGCTGGTCTCTGCCAGCAACATCAAGTGTGGCATTGTTGGAAGTACGCTTGTCCTTACTGAGAACAAATGCACCGTCTGCCGCACCCATCAGACCATTCGTGCCTGAAATCATATCGAATATATCTTCCGATTTTTGTTTGCGTGTATGATGAACAATAAGCATTGAAACCTTGTAACTGTCTGCCAACGCTTTCAGCCTTGCCACAACATCATAATCACTTGCGTAGCTGTAATCTGCTCCGCCTGCTTCACGCACACGCTTTAAGGTGTCTATGATAATCAAGCCTGTGTCTGGGTGTTCCCTCATAAACCCTCTTATCTGTTCTTCCAGTCCGCCATTGACCGTTTTACATTCCGTTGCGAAATACAGATTGCCTGTCTCCTTTGCACCGAACATCTGAAACAATCGCTTCTGCAAACGTGGGTAATCATCTTCAAGGGCAAAATAAAGCACCGTTGCCTTACGCACCTTATACTCCCAAAGCGGTGTGCCTGTGCTGATATGATAGGCAAGCTGTGCCATCATAAAGCTCTTTCCCACTTTCGGGGAACCTACGAAAAGGTAAGTTCCCCTTTGGAGCAGACCGTCGATAAGTGGTGTCTGAACCTCAAACACCGTATCATACAGCGTTGTCATTGATACTGTTTTCAGATAGGAAGGGTCTAACTGTCTGAGTATTTCCCTTTGCATTTCTTCAAAAGATTGCTCGTACCCCTTGAAATCCGTATCCTGATTGACTATACTATTGTCAGTACATTTGGAAAGTGACTGTTCCGCATCTGTTGCCGCAGATACATTTGGAATAGTCATTTCTTTTTTATTCTCCATTCGCATCCTCTCCTTTCAAACCGCCGAGAATAATGGAAATCAGTTCTATTACACTCAGCAGTTCATCATCCACACCTTTTCCTGCTTCAATCCTTTTCAGTTCCGCAAGGACTGTGGCAAATTCCGTTTTCAACGCCTTATACACTCTCGGATTGCCCTGTACCACCACATCCTGATTTAAGCAACGGCGGTAACAATACTCCTGTTTTGGCAATCCTGATAGAGCTACAGCTCTGTTAATGAGTTCGTTTTCTTCGGGCGATACTCGAAACCCTACTGTGATATTCCTCCAACGATTTTTGTTATCTCTGTTCTTAGCTGACATTTTCAAAATCTCCTTTCCCTAAATCATCTAATTTTTCTGCCATCTCAATCTGCTTTGACGGAAGGAGGTGTGCGTACTGATAAGTAATATCAATACTTTCGTGACCAACTCGGTCAGCAATCGCCACCGCAGAAAAGCCCATATCAATCAAGAGTGAAATGTGGCTGTGACGGAGATCGTGAATGCGGATACGCTTCACGCCTGCCGCCTTTGCCCCTCTG
>ERZ773218.607-NODE-607-length-42457-cov-39.258738_pt1 | contig 42457 bp, 44 predicted proteins | sample MGYA00580527_ERZ773218 | MGnify/ENA primary metagenome ERZ773218 (study PRJEB29015, sample SAMEA2737763) | human gut metagenome | biome: human gut; feature: human-associated habitat; material: faeces | place: China | collected 2012 ...
TTGTCACGCCAGTGGCACAGCTGGGCAGCTATGTGCGGAACGGATAAACGCTGAAGGCATCTAAGCGTGAAGCTGCCCTTAAGATAAGATATCCCTTCTGTTTACAGAGTAAGACCCCTTGAAGACTACAAGGTTGATAGGCTCAAAGTGTAAGCACGGTGACGTGTTTAGCTAGCGAGTACTAATCGGTCGAGGGCTTAACCTTATTGGTTATGACTACTCCTTTTAACCAACAGCTTTTTCATTATTCAATTTTGAGGATTCGTTCCTCTTCACTTAGTCGGTGGCGTTTGAGTTGAGGTCACACCTGTTCCCATGCCGAACACAGTAGTTAAGCTCTTCTTCGCCGAAAATACTTGGATGGTAACGTCCCGGTAAGATAGGGTGCTGCCGACACCTTACTAAACAGAGAAGATAATATTCTTCTCTGTTTAGTCATATTCCTCCTTAGCTCAGTCGGTAGAGCATTCGGCTGTTAACCGAAGGGTCGTTGGTTCGAGTCCAACAGGGGGAGCCATACTTGTGCAATAAAATTGATGCACACCTCGAAAAGCTCGTATTTACGAGCTTTTTTTGCGTTTTGAGGGTGAAAATTTCAGGTGTAAAACCGTAGATCCTTTTTCGTAAAAAAGGATCTGAACCCTCAACAATTAAACATCGTCAAACAAAACGGCAGACTTTGAGTATATTATGCTCTAAGCCTGCCGTTTTTGTTGGTATCTCTTAAAATAGAGAAACCAATAGGATTGGCTTTTTGGCTTTTTAGAGCGGATACTCAGAATTCCTTAATGTAAACGACATGACTGTTGTTTATCCTAATGGAATAATTGATATTATTCCGTGGGAAAACGGAAATGTGGACAAGAAAAATATTCAAAGATTCTTAACGACTCTTTTAAAAGACGGCGAGTCTGAAACAATCAGTCTGAAACCCGGAGAAAGTATCGTCGGACATTATTCAGCAAGAAAAAAAACACTTTCTTCTAATTTTGATGACTAAAAAAATATAACAAAGCATTACCATAGGAGCGGTAATCGGATTTCTGATCATAATTTTTCAGCATGGAAAACTGTGCGTCGGATTCCTATGAAAACAAGATTTTACATATCAGGAGGAAAAAATTGAAAAGAAGAATCATTTCAATTTTCATGTCTGTTATTGTCCCCATCAACATAATTGTTCCGGTCTACGCTTCGGCAGCAGATGTCGCTGATAACAATTCATCTGTCTATATAGGCAATGGTTATGTTGTTTATTATGATATTAAAAGCTCATGGGGCAATAATCAGAATAATGAAATAAAAATCAAAAATATAGGTTCAGAAACTATATCAAACTGGGCTTTGAAATACGACGCTCATGGAGAGATAAGCGGACTTTGGAACGGTATTGCTTACAGCAGCGAAACTCAGTATATTATAAAAAACACAGGATATAATTATGAAATTCAGTCCGATCAGGAAGTGAATTTCGGTTACTGTGTGACAGGAGAAGGTCTTGAAATTCCAAAAGTTTTTGAAATCTGTTCACAAAGAACCGATAAAGCAGAAAATGAATATATTGTTTCGCTGAATGTTACCAACGATTGGGGTAACGGTTTTACCGGTGAAATAAAAATACAAAATCTCTCAGCCGAACCAATCCCCAGACTTTTGGCGTGCCTGATTCTGAGTATAAATTTGAAGTTGACGTTCCGCCAGATGTCGAAAGCTTTTCAAATATTAACACCGATACGAATCCTTTCAAGGTATCGGTTAAAATGAAAGCTGCAGGAAATATTCTGTCAAATCTTGATGCATGAGAAAGCCTTTACTCAAAAGCAATGACAAATGATGCAACTTTAGGAATTTGTTCGGAATTTATTTACGATGAGGGTTGCAAAATTGAAGAAGCTGTGATACAATTTAAAATAGATGACGAGAATGCAGTTGAAGCAGATACAAAAAAGGCTGAAGATCCTGAGTTCTATACACTGTTTCCATTGCTTATTTCAGTATTAGAATTAGGCCATCAAGGCATATCTACTGCTTTTTCATGTATATCGGACCTTTTCAGTAACACGGTCAAAAATATTGATATATATGAAATCTCAAACGGAGAATTATCAAAAGCAAGTAAGGAATTTATATCTAGTCTTTGCAATGAGTTGAGTAAGGTTTCTACTCAAAAATATTCATATTCAGGTAATGGGGAGGCTCATTATATATATGAATACTATTATGATAATAGTAATTCTCTTGAACAATCAATTATAAATCTTGCTTATTCCAGACGATTTGCTGAGATGAAGTATAGTGAAAATATGCTTGCTATTCCATTATGGATAAGAAAATATATTTATGATTATACATCAACAGTTGATACTGACAATGGAGAAATGAACTTACTTGCATATAGAAACATCTTGTATATAGGAGATAATTTTACAAAAGGTGATTTGGCAATATGAAAAAAACATTCTCAAAAAAAATGATATATGCAGTAATAATAATTTTGATTATTATGCTGATAACTATTGCTATTTGTTGTACTCCTTCTTCTTTAATTGGAAAATCAGTTCTTATTCGTCTGGCTGTAACAATCCCAATCAATATTTTATTCCAGATCATTCTTTATCTTGGAGCATCATTATTGATTTTTTATGTTTTTCATAATTTAATTAGAGAGAATAATAAAGTCAAGCAGTTAATCGCTAATATAATTTGCACATTTATTTGCATTTTTTTAGGCTATGCTTTGATTACAGATAGCTATGTTTCAATACTTCGCGGAAATATTAAGGGGGATTTTCTCTTGTGGCAAGATGTCTTGCTGGATTTACATGATTCTGATGTTAAATCTATTGATAACCTAAAAATTAAAGATTTTTATTTTCCCGGAGAAGTTTCGCATACATCTGCTAGTCGTGATTCTTTATATATTGTAGCTGTAGACAAAGAAGGAACTAGTTACAGGTTTCCTATAACTCAAAAAGACAAATTGCTGATAACTGATAAAGATAATTCTGAATTAAGATCCGGAGAAATTGAATACTATAAAAAATCAGGTTTGATGAAATCAATATCATTTTCAAAGGAGAACCAAAAAACGTCTGAAATTCAAATGGTTGAAATAACTCTTACCGAAGAGGAGATAGCCCATGAGAAACGGATTTTGGTAAACAGACCCGAAGTGGATAGCTATGATAAAAACCTATTCTGGTACGTCACCAAAAACGGTGAATTTAGTAAATGTTTTCAGGCATACAGCAAAACTTGGACTAATTTTTTGACTTTTGCTGATAAAGGCGACTATACAGTGACTTTGGTTACAGATTATGATGAAGCTACAGGGGAGTGTACTTCTATTAGTAATACGATAGAGTATACGATAGAATGACAGGAGAAAAAACCAATGACTGGGTTCACAAAATCATTCCTATGGAGATTTATACTTGATATAATCATACTGGGAATTTTCGTAAGACTTTTACAGACTGTTATCTTGGCGATTTTGTCAAGAAGTATGGAGACTTATTCAACACCGTTCCTTATTATTGAAGCAGTTGTCGTATCGGCAATCAGTATGTTGTTTATCTGCTTTCTCACATACTGGAATATCGGCGTTATTTCAAAGAAAGGTTGTTATGACTATCCGATGGATTCAGATAAATGGTTCAGAAATTTTGCAATTATTAATATCTGACAGACGATGGGTTGAATGTCAAAGCACTACATATTTCATGCAATACTTAGCCTTGTTGGCTGCAGAGGGGCAAGAGCATATGACAATAGCATTAGAAGAAGTGGCTCCAATATTTAAAGATGTAAAATGGGATTTTATTAGATACAGTACTGTTAATGATGTACTCAAAGGAACAGATTACATATCAGATCCACATTTACAAATTAGTTATTACGTTATATCAAGGGGATGATAATTTTGAAAAAGGTATATAATTATTTTAAAATTCTTGCACTTGACATAACGATATACTTGTTAAGTATTTTGTTTGCTCTTATGTATAGATATGTATTTTCAAAGGTGTTAGATACTCTTAGCGGTTCAACGTGGGCAAGTGGAATTGCTTTGTTTTTTATAATCAACACACTTACGTTTCTATGTATCGTTATTTTGCCAACATTGTTTTATATAAAAAAGGATAAATTTGATATTATCAGTTTACTTATGACAGCAGTGATATTATTTTTATTATTCTCTATGTATACGCCACCATTTTTATATCTGTTTGTGTTTACCGACTCGATAACGGGTTTCTTGTTTAATGTTTTACAGATGTCTAAGCTAAAATCTTCGATTTTGATATCATTTCAATATTCGATAATAATTTTTCTTACAGCCAAAATTCATAGAGTAAAAGCAACATAAGCTATATTATTATATGACAGTACATTATACTAATAAATTGACAATTGAAAGTATTGCGATCAAATGGAAAAGCAAAACAGCTAAAAGTAATTAGAATAATAAATTATAGGAGGATAACAATGGATATTACAAAGAGGCTTTCAGTTTTATTGATTACTGCGGTAACGGCAGTGTCATTGGTTTCTTGTGGACAGGCTACAAGCTCTAAAGTTAGTTCTGATTCAGAAGTCAGCTCAGTTGTAAATGCCAAAGTTTCGGCATGGGATAGTTTAAATGACGCCCAGCAAGCATATTATAAGGGGTTGGAAGATATCTGTTAGACAAGAGCTTTTTTACATGATGGAATTGAGGTGACATAATTATGGCTAACAAGGCATTATTTTGGTATAACTACAAAAGATTTGTTGACGAAGGCACAATTAAGCCGCTGTCTCCAAAGACATTTGCATTGTCAGGATTAATAACGGTTTGTGGTCTTGTGCTTAGTCTAACAATTTATTGTTTGGTATTTCCTAACAGTTTTGTTGGAGAGAATACACCTATTAAACTGTTTTTCTGTACATTGTTTTATATGCTTGGTACGCTTGCCATGATCGGCGGAGTGTACTTTGGTATATCGCTTGTTGTTACAAGGTTTATACCTGATAAATTATGTAATATATCCGGTCAATGTAAAAGTGCAGTAATGGCATATGGCGCATCGAGTATAGCCTACAGTGTAAATAAAGAATTTGAAGAAGAAATAAATAAAATACCAATTGTCAATCAGTACTACAATATTCGACTAGTGGATGTTCAAAATTATTATTATAGGTTAGCTTATGCAAGATTATTATCTGAAAAGAAATATGTCGATTTTAAAGAGAGTGCTCCAGAACTATTTTCAGCACTGCGTGATAATTCTGACATAACTTCTGCGAAAATAATGATAGCAAAGCTTGAGAAGGTGTTGACAGATGCGTAAATATCCCAGAAATGTAGAAGAGAAAGATAATTACCTTTCTCTTTTGATATTTCCGAATTTGATGCTATACATAATTGCATTTGCAGGATTTGATTATTTTTATAATAATGTATTTTGTGAATTTAAGGCAGAACTTCATTTAACAAAGATATTATACTTTTTAATGATTGTGATATGTTCTTATAATGCTTCTAAACTCATTTTGACGCTGGTTGAGTTTCCGTACAGAACCTATAAGGGTGAGCATTATACATACAGGAATAAATTTAATTTTTTCAAGGCAATTTATAAAAAACAATTTTTTCGCATTTTTATAATGTTTTTGCTCTTTTTTCTCTGTATGCTCATTCATATGAATTTAAAAGCATTTGATTATGAAATTACGCCTGAACATCAAACAAATATTAAAGAAAATCAGAGCGTTGTATCCTCTTCTGATTTAAAAGATGATGATTCAATTCTATTAGCGGAAATTACGATTGAAGAAAATAAAAATATTATTCTTATAAACAGACCCGAAATACCGCAGAAAGAAACTGATAAAAACTTATTTTGGTATGTAACCCAAAATGGCAAATTATGCAAAAGTTTTCAGGCATACCGTAAAACTTGGACTAATTTTTTGACTTTTGCTGATAAAGGCGATTACACAGTTACTTTAGCGACTGATTATTATGCTGATACGGGAGAATATACTCCCATTAGTAACACGATTGAATACACGGTTGAATAATAAGGAGGAAAAACAATGACCAAATTCACAAAATCATTTCTATGGAGATTTATACTAGATATAATTCTACTTGGAATTTTCGTAAGACTTTTGCAGAACATTATCTTGGCGATTCTGTCAAGAAGTATGGAAACCTATTCGACCACGTTTCTAGTTATTGAAGCGATTGTTGTATCAGCAATCAGTATGCTATTTATCTGTTTTATTACATACTGGAATATCGGCGTTATTTCAAACAAATGGAGAGCTATGAAGCTTTGAGGGGTTTATAAGTTTCATTGATAAGTGGTTAGAGAAAATGACCAGATTGGTGATTGCGTGAAAAATGCAGGATAGTTGTAAATATGTTGAATTATCGATACTACGAAAAAGACCGAGTAAGATGTTCCGGTGGAACATTTTGCTCGGTCCGATTTTTATTTGACTTGAATAGTTATTATGTTGTAATATCAGACCGGAGCCGCATATACTTCGTAGATCTCGGTATAATTAGAGGTAAATATGTGAAGCTGTCCCATATCATAAATGCTTACACCGTAGTTGCTGAAAGCTTGTGCAATGTCATCGTATGAGTAGAAAGCAACTCCTGACGACACCTCGCTTGCACTAATGCAAATATCCCAGCTATATGAGTGCTTGTTTTCAAGGACCAGCATAGGAGCACTGTCACCGCTGTATACCATAGCAATTTTATAGCTACCGCTTATATACTTTAACCCGTCTGAAATCGTGAGATCTGACCAGACAGGTATGCCGCTTCCCAATTTGTTTTGTAATAGTCACCAATCACATAACACTGTTATGCTTCAATATCATATAATATGCTGAAAATATAGTAAATGTATTGACATATCGAACGTTATATGCTAAGATAACAGTGTTATGTGAAGTGGAAAGCGGGGTGCAGTAATGGGTGACGAACTTGAAACAAGGGAAAAGCTGTTGGAAAGTGCAATGGCCGAGTTCTCTGAAAATGGTTATATGAAGGCTTCTCTGAGAAAAATATGCGCTGACGCAGGCGTGACGACCGGTGCGCTGTATTTCTTCTTTAAAAATAAAAATGACTTGTTCAAAGCTATTGTCGATAAGCCGCTGAAAGAGCTTTGCAGGCTTCTTACTGAGCATTATATGCAGGATGCTCAGGATATGGATAGCGATGACCCTGCGGTGCTGTCTGCTGAGTATCACATTGATACTCACACCGACCTTGACAAGCTTGTTGATTATATGTATCTCCACTATGACGTTTTTATGCTGCTGCTCACGGGTGCGCAAGGGTCTGAGTATGAAAATACTGTGGATATGATCGTAGATATGACAGAACAGGGCTTTAGGATATCTGCTGAAAAGGCTGCCGCAAGAATGCCTAACTGCCACGTTGATGAGTATATGCTTCATTGGATAACCCATATAAGTGTTGACGCCTACACTCATTTGCTAACTCACGAGAGAGATGTGGAAAAGGCAAAGCTCCATATGCGCAGAGTAATGGAGTTTCTAATAAAAATATGGTTTACAATGATAGTCGAGGATTAGAAAATTGCCGCCTGCGGGCGGTAACTTTTGAAAGCCTACATAACAATGTTATGTCTGAGTTTTGTATCTCAAATGTCGATGAAATGTGCAGATATGCACATTTTTATATAAAGTAAAGTTAGTTAAGTCTAACTTATAAATGGAGGAAATGATATGTATTTGGAGATCAGAGATGTTAAGAAAAGCTACGGCAGTGACGCCAGCTATATTCAGGTGCTAAAGGGTATCTCCACAAGTCTAGAAAAAGGTCAGATGTGCGTTATTCAGGGTACGAGCGGCTCTGGTAAATCCACGCTTCTTAACTGCATAGGCGGCCTTGACACTATGGACAGTGGCTCTGTTAAGGTTGACGGTAAGGAAATTTTCGGTCTTAAACCTGATAAGCTTGCCGACTACAGAAAGGAAAATCTGGGCTTTATCTTTCAGTTTTATAACCTCGTTCCAAATCTGACAGTTGTGGAAAATATTCAGGTTTGTGAATATCTTTCAGATTCGCCACTGGATATGGAAGAACTTCTTACAACGTTGGGACTTTCTGAACACAGAAACAAGTTTCCGTCACAGCTTTCAGGCGGTCAGCAGCAGAGATGTGCTATAGCAAGGGCACTTATAAAAAATCCAAAGCTACTTTTGTGCGACGAGCCTACAGGCGCTCTTGACTCCAAAACTTCAAGGGATATTCTTATCCTGCTGGAAAAAATCAATGCAAAATATGGCACAACAATGCTTATCGTTACTCACAACAACGCTATAAAAAATATGGTGCATAAGGTAATAATCGTTAAGGACGGACTTATCAAAAAGGATTATCTTAACGAAACACGCATACCTGCCGCAGAGCTGGAGGACTTGTAATGAACAGGGTACTCAGAAAAAGGCTCGGACGTGAGCTTAAAACAAATTTCGCACGTTACCTTGCGCTTGTATTGCTTATCGTAATGGGAATGTACATAATAGTTTCCGTGGTTGCAAGCGCAGACACTATCATCGACGGAACAGCCGAACATGGTAAGCAAAACAAGGTCGAGGACGGACAGTTCGGCGTTTTTATTCCTCTTACAGACGAGCAGAAAAAGGAAATAACAGACAAAGGAATTACTCTTGAACAGCATTTCAGCATTGACGTTACCGCGAAGGACGGCTCAAAGCTCCGTGTTTTCCGCAAAAGAAATGACATTGACCTTATCGAGCTTGACAGCGGCAGACTTGCTGAGAAAAAGGGCGAAGCGGTAGTCGAAAAGCGTTACAGCGAGGAACATTCTCTGTCAGTGGGCGATAAGCTTACAGCAGGCGGTGTTGAGTTTGAGATAGTTGGAATAGGAACTACACCTGACTATGACACACCTTTTGAAAATTTCTCTGACACGGCTGTGTCAAGCGAGGGCTTCGGACTTCTTTTCGTAAGCGACGATCAGTATGACTATTTCAAAAATGACAGCGAACAGAAAGCTGAAGACCTCTGCTATGCTTACAGACTTAACGGCAAGGCAACTGATGATGAGCTGAAGAAAATGATCGAGGATTTTGACTTTGATTATAAAAAAGTCACAGACAAGTATTATCTTGAAACTATCAAGGACGTCTTGAAACAGCGTGACGATATCTCAAATGGTATCGACAAGCTCTATGACGGCTCTCAGACCCTTAAAGACGGTGTGAAAGACCTTTCTGAGGGAGCAGACGCTCTCTATGACGCAATGGGCGGACTTTACGAGGGTGCAAAGGCAATCCCAGAGGGTGCGAACGCTATCACGGCAGGAGTTAAGGCCGCATATGACGGCTCAAAAGACCTGTCAGAGGGTGCAAGATCTGCATACAGCGGTGCAGAGAGCCTTGCAAATGGTATTGATAGCTTCAAAAAGCAGGCTGACGAGCTTCTTGACGAGGTGTTCACAATTGACCTTGACAACCTGACAATGTTTGTGAAAAAGGGCGACAACGTTCGTATAGCTGGTGCGGCAGGTGACGTTGTCATGAACAAATATGCAGGACTTGGTGTGGGTGTTATACTTATGGCACTTCTTACTTATGTTATCTCTGTTTTCGTCATTTATCAGATTCAGCGTGAAAGCAGTGTTATAGGTGCGCTTTATGCTCTTGGCGCAAAGAAAAAAGATCTTATCCGACATTACATAACGTTGCCGACTATAGTTGCATTTGTTGGCGGAATAATCGGTGCGGTCATAGGCTTCTCACCTGTGGGAATCGATTATCAGCTTCTCGACAGCTACGCATATTTCTCGCTCCCTGATTTTACCCATATTTATCCTTTGTATCTTATCATTTACAGCATTGTAATGCCTCCTGTTGTTTCGTTTATAGTTAATACCCTTGTGATAAACAAGCGGCTTTCTCAGACGGCTCTTTCACTTATCAGAAACGAGCAGAAAACAGGTCACTACAGCAGAGTGAAGATAAAGAGCAGGAATTTTATCCGCAGATTTCAGATACGCCAAATGCTTCGTGAAATGCGCACAGGCATAACAGTGCTTCTCAGTATGCTGTTTTCACTGTTCATTCTTATGCTTGGCGTTGATTGCTACTATCTCTGTGAGAACGTGAGAAAAGACACTATCAATGACACAAAATACGAGTATATGTACACTCTGAAATATCCAGAGGAAAGCGTTCCAGATGGTGGCGAGGCTTGCTTTGTAAAAACGCTTTCAAAGGAACAGCTTGGCTATAACCTTGATGTCACCGTTATGGGTATGGACAGCGACAACAAGTATTATGATGTGAAAACACACAAGGGCAAGAGCTTTATAACAGTGAGCCAGTCAGTTGTGGAGCGTTACGGAGTGGCAAAGGGCGATAAGTTTATCCTGACAGATGATGCGACCTCAATGGATTACGCATTCACAGTGGAGGATATCTGCGACGAGCGTGGCGGACTTATGGTGTTCATGGATATTGACAGTATGCGTGAGCTTTTCGGTGAGAGCGACACTTACTACAACTGTTTGCTCTCAGACAAGAAACTTGACATTGACGAGGGCAGACTTTACAGCACAACAACAAAATCGGATATCGAGCGTTCAGCGGCAGTTTTCACGGATCTTATGATGTCAATGATAGTAATGCTTATCGCGGTTGCCGTAATAATTTTCTGCTCTGTGATGTTCCTTATGCTGAATGTTACAATAGAAAGGGCTTCCTTTGGAATATCCCTTGTGAAGGTATTCGGCTATAAGACCAAGGACGTGAAAAAGCTTTACCTAAACGGAAACGCAATTATCATAACTTTGGGCGCACTTATCGAGATACCGCTTTCAAAGATGTTTATGGACAAGGTTTTCCCAGTGTTCATTCCAAACGTAACAAGCGGAATAAACCTTGCATTCCCATGGTATGCTTACGTTATAATTTTCGCAGGAGTAATGGCAACATACTTTATCATCACCTCAATTCTTGTAAGAAAGCTTGGCAAGATAACCCCTGCCGAGGTGCTTAAAAACAGAGAATGATTTCTTAATATACAAAAAACGTACAGAGCGTAATGATGTGACCTCCAGATCGTTAGATTTTTGGTCTAACTTCTGGGGGTCGGATCATAAAGCTTTGTACGTTTTTAATTATGCCTAATTTATATTATTGTCTATTTTGGTTATGATAACTGCGGCAATGGTAAGGACAATATATCCTGCTGTGACCTCAAATGGAAATTTTATTATTGCCGTTTTGGGGATTATAAAAGGCAAGGTAGATATTGCACAGCATGGAGGAAAATAAAGCTTTGCTTTTCGGCAAAGGACGAATATCACAGCCGAGGATAAAACTGCACCAAATGTCAGGGTAAGCCCAAGCTTTTCAGAGATAAAAAATCTTGCCATAACGCCTGCGAACGCAGCCACCACCATGAGAGCAATTGCTGTGTATTTTCTTTTCATAAGCTTTGAGCCTTTGCCGCTAAGCTCAAAAAATGCAACGATAAGCGGCGGAGCGATAAAGAATATCTCGTGAAAATGCGCAGGCAATACACAGATAACAAGCGCTGTGATGACTTGTTTTGCTCTTAGTTTTAGAAGCTCTGAGCTTGGTTCGATAGGTCTATATTCATACTTTTCATGAAGTCCAAAGTATTCAAGAACTTTTTGAAAAATAAGTATAAATGCTGTCATGACCGCAACGGAAATGACGTAAACAGGGCTTTTTGTACCCATAAGTATCGGAAGTATGCAGGCTGAAATGGCAGGAACAAAGTTCGTTTTTGACAGCGTTATAACGCTCACTGCTACAAGAAGTCCCAAAGCTATACGAAGTATAAGTATCTCAGGGATAAACCGCACTATGCACACGCCTGCGACAGCGGCAGAAACTATCGCCGCAAAAAGCCGTGTTCGAGAGGTGCTCCACGATTGCACAGGCGCAATAAGCGCACCCATTGCCACTGCCGTTATCTCAGGAAAAATTATCTCCTTTTCCCCGAAGATCTCCGCCGAGCCGACCATTAATGCCACAACCGCAAGGGATATCCCCATAGCTATATTTTGATTTTTATTCATTGCTTCACCTTGATGTTTTTTCTTTATTATAACATAAAGGGGAGAGGTTTTCAATCGGTGTAAAAAGATAAACCCCACAAACTTTCATAGTTGAAAATTTGTGGGGTTTATTTAGCGGTAGTCGTTTCTAAATTCGTCTTCATCAATGCCGTAACGTTTTCTATTGAGCTTTGCACGTTCCAATTTGGCTTCTGCCCTCATTTGATCTGATGATGTTCGGGCATGTTCAAGTTCATTTGCAGCATCATAAATAGCAAAGTCAAGCCTATTGTTATATCTTGTTATAGCTCCGTCCTTGTATTCGTCTGTTTCATAGTACATTGTATATATTTTGGCTGCCAAGAAAAATACGCATGCTATAGTAAGTACTATTTTATCAAGTAAATTCGATTTTATTTGAAAAAAGCCAAACCCGCAATATGCTAGAGTACGGCTGGAGAATAAATATACTTCAGCGACAGCATATGCAATAAAATACCACATTTGGTAAAGTAATCTGCTCCTTGTGGCTTCAAAAAGAAAATAGAAAATACGCAAAAGAATATGACCAAAAAATATTATCAACCAATAATTTTCTAAACGATTTCCCGAATCTATGCTTGACATATTCTCCAACCATGAAGCCAATCCCGCTAAAATGAGCCAATCAATGGCACATAAAATCTTACAAATACGATATTTAATTTTACTCTTATTCAATTGAAAATCCCCCAATATTATTTTTTCTTAATACACTGCTTACTGTATTATATCATAATCTGTACTAATACTTCAATATATATGTAATTATTGTATTAATGTATGTAATAATCATTAAATAAATTAAGTGATTACGCAAATTGCAAAGGCTTGAAAATCGCCGTCAAAGGTGCTATAATGGATAAAAAGCCAGAAGGAGCGTTGAAAATGAGAAATATACCTACAGATATTTACATAGAAAATGGAGCGGTAAAAAATCACGGGGGCGAGATAGCCGCACTTGGTAAAAAGGCTATGATAGTCACAGGCAGACATTCTTCTGCGGTGAACGGCTCTCTTGATGATGTCAGGGCAGTGCTTGAAAGTCAGGGAATTGGATATGTGATATATAATGATATTGAGGAAAACCCGTCTGTGGAAACTGTTTACACAGCGGCAACGGCGGCGGTAAAATACGGCGTGGATATGTTCGTGGCAGTGGGCGGAGGTTCGCCAATGGACGCAAGCAAGGCGATATCAATGCTTGCTAAGAATGGGATAGTTTGCGAAAATGCCGAGTTTACCGAAAGCGAGAGCGTTGTAAAAGCTGAAAAGTGTGAGCTTTCAGTCAGCATTGCCAAGGTGGAGGAGCTTCTTTACACTCCTGCGAAACTAACTTTTTATCCTATAGTCTGTGTGCCTACCACCTGCGGAACAGGCTCGGAGGCTACACCTTATTCTATCCTGACTTCCCACATCAAGCAGACCAAGAAATCTATTGCCCACAAAATATTCCCGTCACTTGCATTGGTTGACTACGGCTATCTTAAAACCTCCTCATACAGCGGTATGAAAAGCACTTGCGTTGACGCACTTGCTCACATGATAGAGTCACGGCTCAACACCAACGCAAACGCGTTCAGCCGTGCATATGCAGAGGAGGGTATGAGGCTTTGGGCAAGCTGTAAGGGCTGTCTTGAAACTGAGGAGAGATTTGCTCATATGACCGATGATGAGTTCTCAACTTTCATGCAGGCATCAGTGCTTGCAGGCATGGCGATAGCCTACACAGGCACAAGCATACCTCACGGTCTGAGCTATACTTTGACCTATGAAAATGGCATACCCCACGGCAAGGCAGTAGGCGTTTTTCTGTCAGGCTTTTTGAAAAAATACGGTGACAGCACCGAAGCTGGATATGTTGTAAAACAACTTCTTGGCTTTGATGATCTTGACGCTTTCCGAGATTATATCAGGACGCTTTTTGGCAAGCTTGATATGTCAGAGGAGCTTTGGAAGAAGGACAGAGACGGAATACTTGCCAACCCTGCCAAGCTTAAAAATTATCCTTTTGAGCTTACGGCAGATATGCTTGACGATTACGTTCGCTATTATAACGCATAAAAAAGCTGTCAGGGTGGTGGCTCTGACAGCTTTTTTATTACATCTTTGCAAGCCTGTCTATCTCTGCAAGTTCAGCTTCTGTGAAGTCAAGGCGGTCAAGACAGCCTATGTTTTCCGTTATCTGCTCAGGACGGCTTGCGCCGATAAGCACAGTAGTAACAGCCTTGTTGTGAAGCACCCATGAAAGTGCCATTTGCGAAAGGGTCTGTCCCCTCGAAGCGGCGATATCATTAAGCTTGTTGAGCTTTTCTATCATTTTGTCGTTAAGCTCATTGCCTATCCATGTTTCGCCTCTGCCTACCCTTGAATCTGCCGGTATGCCTTTTAGATATTTGCTTGTAAGGAAGCCCTGATACAGCGGCGAGAACACTGCAATGCCAAAGCCCTCAGAAAGTGCAAGGCTGTCAAGCTTATCGTCCTCTATCCAGCGGTTGAGTATGGAATATGAGGGCTGATTGATAATAAAAGGAGTTCTGAGTTCACGGAAAATTTTCAGCATTTCGGCTGTGTCGGCTCTGTTGTAATTTGATATGCCAACATAAAGCGCCTTGCCCTGTCTTACTGCATTGTCAAGTGCAAGGGCAGTCTCTTCAAGAGGCGTTTCGGGATCTCTTACATGGTGATAGAAAATGTCAACATATTCAAGTCCCATTCTTTTTAGAGATTGGTCAAGGCTTGCCGTGAGATATTTTCTCGAGCCGTTTTTGTCACCGTATGGACCTGCCCACATTTCATAGCCTGCCTTGGTGGAAATGCACATCTCGTCACGGAACTCTCTCATGCCACGGTCGAGTATCCTGCCGAAGTTTTCCTCTGCCGAGCCGTTGTAGGGATTGCCATAGTTGTTTGCAAGGTCAAAATGTGTGATACCGCTGTTGAACGCAGTGTGTACCATTCTTTCCATGTTCTCAAAATTGTTTTTCAGGCTGAAATTCTGCCAGAATCCCAGCGATACAGCCGATAGTTTGAGCCCGCTTTTTCCACAGCGGTTGTATATCATTTTGTCATATCTTTTATCGTCAGGTATAAACATTTCAAAAAACCTCCTATATAATCGTATTAGTGCATAAATTATCCCACTTACTTTTATGATTATAGCATATTGTATTATCTATGTCAATGTGCTATAATTGAATAAGTTATATGATAAAAAATATGTGTGTAATGCACAATAAATGGAAAGATAATAATATGAGAAATGATATGAACAGAAGAATTATCGCTGCTGTATGTGCTGTGGTCATGATGGGAGCAATGCTCACAAGCTGTGCTAAAGAAACAGGTGAAAGCTCAAAAGGGGAGAGTAGTTCTGCCGAATCTCAGGCTGTGACAACAACGGCTGAGCCTGTTGTAACTCTTCCTGCCACCACAAAGCAGGTCATAAATCCTGAGCCTGCTACTTATGAAAGCCTGAGTGCTGACAAGGCTGAAAAAGAAAGTTTTAAGAAAAAGATACGATCAGAAAGTAAGATACCTGTTATAAGCGTCACGACTGCCCCTGACGATATGATAGCTTCAAGGGAGAAGTATACTTCCTGCGTGGTGGACGTTTTCAATTGTGATGAAAAATTGGAGATAAACGAAGCCTCAGCAGGCATAAAGGTAAGAGGAAATTCAAGCGCATATTACGGCGATGTTAGTCAGATCCTTGCAAACAAAGTGCCTTATAGGATAAAATTTGATAAAAAGACAAATATGCTTGGGCTTAATAACGGCGCAGAGTGCAAAAGCTGGGTGCTGTTGAAATCAGACTGGGATCTAATAAGAAACGATATCGCATTCCGTTTTGGCAGAACTATCATGGGTGACAGCAATTTCTGCTCAGACGGTCAGCTTGTTCACCTCTATGTGAACGAGGAGTTTCAAGGCGTTTATGAGCTTTGCGAACAGTGTCAGATAAATCCAAACAGAGTGGATATCTCCGAGCCTGAGGAGGGCTGCACCGACTCTGATATAGGCTATTATCTTGAGCTTGACAACTATGCAACAAGCGATGAGGATAACCATTATATAAGCATGGACTATGGAAATGCCACTGTCACCGATATAAACGGCGAAACAAGGCAGTTCGTTCCTGCGGAATATTCTATCAAGAATGACCTCTATTCGCAAAATCAGATAGACTTTATTGACAAGTATCTCAACAATCTGTTCAAGATAGTTTATGAAGCCTGCGAGAACGGCAAATATTACAAATTTGATGAAAATTATGACCTTGTTGACTCTGATGTTACCACCGCTGAGGAAGCCGTTTCTAATGTTATGGATATAGACTCAGTGAGAGATATGTATATTCTTTATGAGATCGTACATGACTATGACTGTGGTGAGGGAAGCTTCTATATGTGCGTCGATTTTTCAAAAGACAGTAAATGTCCTAAGCTGAAATTCACCTCACCTTGGGATTTTAACTGGGCATATAATGACAGCACTGAGAAATATTATGCTGGTGCTTTCACAGACAAGAATTTTGTGGCTAAAAACGGCGATCGTTCAAACCCATGGTTTATCATTCTTTGTAAGCAGGATTGGTTTATGGCTACTGTCAAGGAAAAGTGGACGGAGATGAGCCGGGAGAAGCTTTTACAGGGCTGTATAAAAACAGAGCGTGAATATCTCAAAGAGTATGACGCCGACCTTAGAAAAGGCGAAGAGTGGGGTCCTGACTCTGCGGAGGATCTTTTCAATTGGATCGAAAACCGCATTTATTGGCTCAACAGTCAGTGGAAAATAAAGTCTGACGTTAGTAACAGTGCTTCTTAAATGATAAATTTTATTCAATTAAGGCAATACCGCGCAAAGATTGTGCGTCAGATGCGTAGTCAGATTTTTTGTCAGATTGCACAAAAATTCCGCAGGCATACTGCCGTATGTCAAGGGATTTTTGTGTGATATGACGGAAAATCTGCAAGCAGATGGCGTGCAAAGCCGTCAGGCGGGCTTTGTGCGGTGTTGCCTTAATAAATCAGGCTTGAAAAATGCTGTAAAATCGGTATAATAAGATAGTATCCCCATATTGAAAGGAGGAAATGTCTGCAACGCAGGCATAATAAAATATGACGGAAAAATTATTCAAGCTGAAAGAAAATCACACCGATGTTAAAACTGAGATAATGGCGGGCGTGACGACTTTCATGACCATGGCATATATCCTTGCCATAAACCCGAGCATTCTCGGCAGAACGGGCATGGATCCTACAGCCGTACTTCTTGCCACCTGTATCGCCTCTGTTATTGGAACAGTGTGCATGGGACTTATGGCAAATCTGCCTTTTGTGCTTTCCGCAGGCATGGGACTTAACGCTTACATGGCTTACACTGTTGTGGCAGGCTACGGCTATCCATGGCAGGTTGCACTGCTGGCAGTTTTCGTCGAGGGTATCGTCTTTATCGTGCTTTCCCTCACAAACGTCAGAGAAGCCATTTTCAATGCAATACCTGTGGTGCTGAAAAAAGCGGTGTCCGTTGGCATCGGTCTTTACATTGCCTTTATCGGACTTCAGAATGCTGGACTTTGCGTTGACAGTTCAGCCACTCTTGTTACCATAACAGGCTTCCGCAAGAATTTCACAACTTCGGGCATATGTGCGCTTCTCACTATCGTGGGACTTTTCATCACTATTATCCTATATATCAAAAAAGTCCGTGGCTCTATTCTTATGGGTATAGTGGCAACATGGGTAATAGGCATGATATGTCAACTTGTAGGGCTGTATGTTCCTGACGCTGAAAGCGGCTATAATTCGCTTTTTCCTACAATGTCGCTTACGGATTTTTCAAAGCTTGGCGAAACATTTGGTCAGTGCTTTAAGGTGGATATGCACAGCATTGGTATCTTCAATTTTATAGTCGTGGTATTCTCCTTCCTGTTCGTTGACCTTTTCGACACTTTAGGCACTCTTATCGGCGTATGTTCAAAGGCAGATATGCTTGATGAAAAGGGCAGACTTCCGCAGATAAAGCCTGCGCTTCTTGCTGACGCCGTTGCCACAACAGCAGGCGCAGTTCTTGGTACTTCCACCACCACAACATTCGTTGAGTCCTCAGCAGGCGTTGCCGCAGGAGGCAGAACAGGTCTTACCTCTGTCACAGCCGCAGTGCTGTTTGTACTGTCAATGTTCTTTGCACCTATCTTCACGGCTATACCATCCTTTGCAACAGCTCCGGCACTTATAGTAGTAGGCTTTTTGATGTTCAGCTCTATCACTGACATCAAGTTTGATGACGGCAATTATACAAAGGCTATCCCTGCGTATCTTTGTATTCTTTCAATGCCTCTTTTCTACAGCATTTCAGAGGGCATCTCTCTTGGAATAATCTCATACGTTGTTATAAATCTTGTTTGCGGAAAGCACAAGGATATCACACCGCTTATGTATGTGCTTTCAGTGCTTTTCGTGCTGAAATATGTTTTCTTATAAGGAAAGCTTTCAAAGAACAATTTTGATACTAGCCATGCTTTCCTGTTCGTTCTGCTACAGAATGAGAATTGGCGTAAAATGACAAAAAAGCGGCAGCCGTTACCGACTGTCGCTTTTGTTATATACTTTTTATTATCTCTCTGAGTTTTTCCGTAAGCACTGCCGCTGCCTTTTTGTGGGTCTTTTCAGTAGGGTGCCAGTTTGCCGCAAAGCCGTCATTTGCGCCGTCCTGCTCATGGAACATCATTGAGCTTATCTTGCTGTCAGCATGGCTTTTAAGATATATCTTTATGCCCTCTTCAACAGCAGGGAATATCCTCTCGCCCATTATTCCAACAGTGCATAGAATGTAAGCCTGCGGGTTTTTCTCACGAACGACCGCAAGAAAATCAGCATAAAGCTTTGAGAAAACAGCCTGCCTGTCCTTGTAGTCACGGCAGTAGCTGTCGTCGTTTGTGCCAAGGTTTATAACGATTATCTGCGGAATATATTTGCTGAAATCCCATGGTATATCCTGCGGAGCAGTTCCTGCAAAATTGCCCCTTGAAAAGCCGTAGCTGCAATAGAACTGTGGAATTGTCTGTTCGCTGATAGGCTCGTCACCTTCTGTGTAGCCTGATACTATGCCATAGCCGCTGGCTGAAAACATACTGTATTCAGCGTCAAGTGCCTTGGCGGTTTTGTAGGCGTAGGCTTTTGTAACGTCCTCTGTGGCGGTGGTGAACTGGTGGTTTTCGTCCTCATCGTCAACACCATAGCCGCAGGTTATAGAGTCACCGATAAATTCTATTTTAAGCGGTTTTTCAGGCAAAGTCTCAGCACTGCCCTCAGCGAAAGCCTCAATGCCAACTGCTGACATTGGAGATTCTGAAAGCTTTATTATCTCCACAACTGACTGAGCGTTTTCCGTGCGGTCTATTACCGTGACCTCTTTTTCTGCACAGTCGATCATCTCGTCAACTACTCTCTTGCCGTCAACATAAACGGCTATCCTTGCATAGTCAATAGGATTGTCGCCCACTGCGATATTGTCGCCTTTGAGCTTCAAAACAAGCTTTGTGCCGTCAAATGTGAATGACGCACCGCTTCCTGAAAGACCGAGCCACATTACCTCGTCTTTGAAATATACTCTGCCTGTGAGCTTTGCATTTTTGTCGAGCTGTAATCTATCCATACTTTTTTCCTCTGTTTCATCTATGATCTTCTTTAGCTGACGCAAAAAGGCTGTGCGTCAGCTCAGTAACAATAAGAGTATAACACACAGCCATATTATTGTCAACTTATGCAAGGAAATTTACATCACCCTCACGCTTTTGCTTAACAAGCAGAGCAGCCACAGCAAAGAATGCCACTGCGAACAGCGCTTCGATACCAATGCAGATGAGATATTCCTTTGTGCTGAATACTCCACCGCTCATGCCGAAAAGCATATTGTTGGCTTTGGTGTACCAGTATGCAGGGAACAATCTTCCCACTGCAAGAACGCCTCCTGTGAGCAATTCCTGCGGCACGAAAACTCCGCAAAGAAAGCTCATGCCAAGACCGATTATGTTCGATATAGCAGTTATGCCGTTGTCGCTAAGGTCAAACTGCGCTATTATCATTGCTATGCCTGTGGCGGCAATGATATATACAAAGCTGTTAAGGCAGGCGAGCCAGAATTTCACGCTGAGCGTTTTGCCCCAAATTATTGCGACTATCATAAACAAAAGCCATATGCTAAACACCAAGATACTTGCCCCAAGAGCCGTCTGTCTGCTGTAGTTTGCTGATGTCAGGCTTGAACACATTGTGCGTTCTCGAACGCCTTTTCTGTTTAGCGTAAGTATTACAGGGCAAAGGGTAACAATGAGCATGGACAGCATAACGTATGCAAGATACTGAAAATAGTAGCCGAATATTGCCGGCATACCTGTTCCGCCCTTGTTGTTAAAGTTTTTAAGCTCCGCCTTTACTTGCTGAGAAACTGCCGTTTGGGCAAGCTCCATGGCGTTTTCTGTGCTTTCACCTGCCGTCATGTACGCCTTTACGCTTGAAAGATAGCCGTCAAGCCTGCTTTCAAAAAGCTGTCCGCCGTAGCTGGAGGGCATTTTGAAATTCTCAAAAAGTCCGTCAAAATCCCCTGCGTTTATCTTGTTGCCAAAGCCCTTGTTTATATAGAGAACATAGTTGGCACGTTGATAATAAACGGCGTCGATGACCTCGTCTTCATCATCTGCAAGCTCCACCTTTTTGTTGTCGCTGAATATAAAGTCCTGCAAACGCTTGCTTTCGGCACTGTTGTCACGGTCAATGACGGATACGGACATTTTATAGTCCTCATAGTCATTGTTATCTTTTGCAGTATCCGCCATTATTACTGCTATGACCATAAATATGACGAGATATAATAAAGCAGACGTAAGTCTTGTTTTGAGTATTTTCATAAAGGTCTTAAAGACTTGCATATTTACGCCTCCTTGTAAGAACATATCCACCAAGGGTGAACAGCACTGTGTATATCGCCATTGAAATTATCTTCACTGTGAACCGCCTGTAATCCTCATAGAGATTAAGACAATAGAAACTGTCTGAGATAACTGCGGCAGGGTTTATTTCATTGAATATCGGGCAATGCTCTGCAACAGTGCCTTTCATGGTGTTTGACATAAGACCGCTGAAGAAACAGCAGGTCATTGATGCCGCCATGACTACAGATATTTTTACACCCTCTTTTATGCGGAAAGAGCCAACGAAAAATCCCATGGATATTCCCGTTATTCCTCCGATTATTGCGGCAAGATAAACAAGTGGGAGCTTACTGCCGAAATCCACTTTAAGCACAAATCTCAGGAACGTCACCGATATCACCATGCATATCATTTCCACCACATGAAAAGCAAGGAGCGTTGCCGTTATGCTTGTAAGCTTGTTCACTGGAGAACAGCAACGTCTTGCGCCAAGTGCAGACAGGTCGCCCTGATTTTCCTGTGCCACGAACAGACCTGACATTGAGCCGAAAAGTGCCGTCATGGCAAGGAGATTATAGAAAAACTGTATCGTTATGTCAGGGTTGCCGTGGAGAGGAATATCCTCATTTGGGCTTATCTTCTCGGAAAGGGAAGCTATGACCTTATCAAGCTTTTGCGGAGCGTTCTTTGCAGTGTCAGTTATTATCTTTTCCTGAGTTTTGTATTGCTGTATGAAAGTCTTTACAATGGTCTGCTGGATACCTGTTGAGCCAAACTCAAGGGAGAGGTCGGAAGCTTTTATAATGCCTTTTATATCCTCGCTTTTAAGCATTTCTTCTGCCTTGTCAATATCCGTATACGTCACCTTGAAAAGAGCCTCATCACCATCTGATATCTGTTCAAGCACCTGCTTAAGGATATCGTTTTCTTCTATATTTGTCACCGCAACAGGTATCGCATTGAATACAACATCTTTTTCGTATATTCCTGAAAACGCCATCTTAAAAAAGCAACCCAGTATTATAGGAAAGGCTATGAGCCAGAAGAGTATGGCTTTTTGACGCAGACAGCTTTTAAATTCGTATTTGAATATGTGTGAGAACATTCTATCACTCCTTATCCCTGAGAGCCTTGCCGGTTATTTCAAGGAAAACGTCATTGAGGGTAGGCTGCTCAGAATAAACGCTGCCGAAGCCCACCTGATTTTCCTGCAATATTTTCAGTATCTCAATAAGATTGTGCCGTCCCCCTGTACAGCGTGCAACGAGCTTGTTGTCGGCATAGGAAACATTATAAACGTGTTCCAAAGCTTCTATTTGTTCACGGACGTTTTCAGGAAGCTGGAGTATCTCGGCGGTGATAGTTTCGGTGTTTTTTATCATTCGTTTGAGTTCCTCTGTAGTACCCTCGGCTATTTTACTGCCCTTATCCATTATGGCGATACGGGTGCATATCTGCTCGACTTCTTCCATGTAGTGGGAGGTGTAAATTATAGTCGCACCCTCACGGTTGAGCTGTAAAATGCCCTCCAGTATCTTGTTTCTTGATTGTGGGTCAACAGCAACTGTCGGCTCGTCGAGTATGATAAGCTCAGGCTTGTGAGCGATACCACAGGCAATGTTAAGTCGTCTGAGCAGACCCCCTGAAAGCTTTTTAGGGTGGAACTTCACGAAGTCCTCAAGCCCCACAAAAGCTATGGCATCGTCAACATATTTCTTTCGTGTGGCTTTGTCGGTGATGTAAAGCCCACAAAAATAGTCAATGTTCTCATACACAGTCAGCTCGTCAAACACCGCAACATTCTGCATTATAACGCCAATACGCTTTTTTACCCCATAGTTCACAGGGGACATTTTTTCACCGAATATCTCGATGTCGCCCTTATCATATGCCAACAGTGAGAGCAGGCAGTTTATCGTGGTGGTCTTGCCCGAGCCGTTAGGACCGAGAAGTCCGAAGACCTCGCCTTTTTTTATTTCAAGATCAAAGTGGTCAAGAGCAATAAGCTCTTTGTATCTTTTTACCAGATTGTCTATTTTTACTACAGTTTCAGCCATAAGAAAAACCTCCCTTAGTTTGTATTATCATTATACAATACTATCCGCCAAAAAGCTAGTGAGAAAAGTCACATCTTTCATGTGACAAATGTCATATTATAAAAAAGCAGAGTGGCTGGTGACCAACTCTGCTTTGCAATTATTTAAGCTGTGCTGTAAATATCATCATGCCGTTTTCGGCTTTGCATGATATCTTGCTTTTGTGCGACCTGACTATTGCCTGTGCAATAGAAAGCCCAATGCCGTAGCCACCCTTTTTCTCTCCCTTTGACCTTGACCGCGAGCTGTCGTCACGATAAAATCTGTCAAAAAGTTTTGTTAGGTCGCCTTGCGGTGGTTCTTTGCAGGTGTTTGAAACTTCTAGGTCTGTTTCCTTGCCATTATGAGAAGTGAAAAGCTTTACTATTATCTCGCCATCCTCGTCAGCATATTTTACCGCATTTTCCGTGAGGATAGAAACAAGCTGTCTTATCGCACCCTCGTCGCCGTGATAGGAAAGTCCGTTGGCAACATCAATGGTGAGTTTTTTGCCCTTTGTTTCCGCAAGGGTAGTAAAAGGCGAAGCGGCATCATAAACAGCGTCAGAGATATTGAAATCAGCCATGGTAAGAGCAGGCTTTTCCTCCTCCATTTTTGCAAGGCTCAAAAGCTCTTTCAACAGACCGTTGAGCCTTGTTATCTGATTTTTTATGCTCACCGTCCACTGGTTTGGCTCTGACACCATTTCAAGAACTTCCGTGTTTGCGGAGATTATGGCCAGTGGCGTTTTTATCTCGTGCCCTGCGTCGGTGATGAACTGCTTTTGCTTTTCAAAGCTTTCCACAACAGGTCTTATGGCACGCTTTGAGAAGATTATGATAAGCAGACATACAAGTATATATCCTGCCGCACCTATAGCGCACGACACCAGCAAAAAGCGATTTTTGGTGGCACTGTCACTGCGGCAGTCCATGAAAACTATTATCTTGCCTTTGTCAGTGTCGCCTGTTTTGTAGCGGTAGTTTCCTGACGTGCCTGCAGTCTTGCCGCTGTCAAGAACACTTTTGCCGTATTCTATAGCCTGCGAACTTGACACCGCAGCAACGTGTCCTGTATCTACCTTGGTTATTTCGCCATTGCTGTCGGCATATACAACAAAATACCTTGTCTGATACTTAGTTTCCTCGTTAAAGCCTCTGTGCTTATCAGGCTTTTTGCTCTCAGGGGGAGAGGCGCTGTCTGAATTATCCTGCGGCTTGTCATGTTTCATGCCCTTGGGGTCGAACTCAGGAAATCTGCCGTCATTTTCGATTATTATGTTCAGCAGATCGTCTGCATTCTTGTTGGTCTGATAGATGTTCACTCCATTTATGCCGCCTATTATGGTAAACTCTACGATAAGAAGGCACACAGCGGCGATAACAACGAATTTCCGCTGTAAACGCTTAATCATTATGCTTTTCCTCTAGTGTGTAGCCCACGCCCCTTGTGGCTTTTATCTCGACATCTGCACCGATAAGACCAAGCTTTTTACGCAGATATGAAATATATACCCACACCACGTTTATCTCAGCATCAGAGTCATAGCCCCATATCTTTTCCATGAAACGCTCTGTAGAAATAAGCGTACCGTGATTTAGCATAAGGGCTTCTATCATTTGAAACTCTTTGTTGCCAAGCTTCTGAGAGCCGTTAGGACCTGAAAGCTCAAAGCTCTGTCTGTTGAGAGAAACGTTTCCGAAAGTAAGGGTAGAGGGTGCAAACTCAGTGCGGCGGCGTGTCATTGCCCTTATTCTCGCAAGAAGCTCGCCCATTGCAAAGGGCTTTGTAAGATAATCGTCAGCACCCGAATCAAGTCCGGTTATCCTATCGTCAATATCAGACTTTGCAGTAAGCAGAAGAACAGGAGAGTCGATACCCTTTTCACGAAGTTTTGTAAGCACCTGTATGCCGTCCATACCAGGCATCATAATGTCAAGTATTATGCCGTCATAATCCTGTGCAATTGCATAGGATTATGCGTCGATGCCGTTGTAAACAGCGTCAACAGAATAGTTTTTGTGTTTAAGCACTGCCGAAAGCGCATTTGCAAGCTCCACTTCGTCCTCAGCAAGAAGTAATCTCATTAAAATTCCTCCCTATAAGTCAGTATAATATCTTACGATATATGATAAACTATGAACTTTAAACTCACTTTAAATGTATTATACCATAAATATTTTTTTCGGGCAATAAAAATCTGCCCCCGAAAACCGAGGGCAGATAAAAGATTTTTGAATTAGAATGCTGTCTTATAAATGCCGAGGATAGACTCAACTGTGCAAGGTCTTGGATTTCCTCCTGTGCATACGTCTGCAAATGCAGATTCGCTCAAAGCCTGAAGATCCTCTTCCTTAACGCCTATCTCGTGGAGCTTCTCAGGGATTCCAACATCTTTTGAAAGCTGCTTAACTGCGTTTACTGCGGCTGCTCTGTATTCAGCCTGGCTCATGCCTGTTGTGTCAACGCCCATTGCTTCTGCAATGTATTTGAACTTTTCGCCTGTGTATTCAGCGTTGTACTCCATTACATATGGAAGAAGTACAGCGTTTGCAATTCCGTGAGGTGTGTCATAGAATGCGCCAAGTGGGTGAGCCATGCCGTGAACAACGCCAAGACCAACGTTTGAGAAGCCCATGCCTGCGATATACTGACCGAGAGCCATATCTTCTCTGCCCTGTGGGTCATTCTCAACAGCCTTTCTCAGTGAACGTGAGATTATCTCTATTGCTTTGAGGTGCATCATGTCTGTAAGCTCCCAAGCGCCAAGTGTTGTGTAGCCCTCGATAGCGTGTGTAAGAGCGTCCATACCTGTTGAAGCTGTAAGTCCCTTTGGCATTGATGACATCATCTTAGCGTCGATAACTGCAACTACCGGGATATCGTGTGGGTCAACGCAAACGAACTTTCTCTTTTTCTCCTCGTCTGTGATAACATAGTTGATAGTTACCTCTGCGGCTGTGCCTGCTGTTGTAGGAACAGCGATTATAGGAACACTAGGATTCTTTGTGTCGATAGCTCCCTCAAGAGAAGTAACGTCAGCATACTCAGGGTTGTTTATGATGATACCAATAGCCTTTGCAGTGTCCATTGATGAGCCGCCGCCGATAGCAATAAGATAGTCAGCGCCTGCTGCCTTGAAAGCCTCGATACCAGCCTTTACTACCTTTACAGTAGGGTTAGCCTTTACCTGAGAGAATATATCATATGCAAGTCCTGCTTCCTCCAAAAGATCTGTAACGTTCTTTGCAACGTTAAATTTGATAAGGTCAGGGTCTGTTACAACAAGAGCCTTTTTGAATGCCCTCTTCTTTGCCTCTGTAACTATCTCGCTGATCGAGCCTGCACCGAAATATGAAGTTTCATTAAGTATCATTCTGTTAGCCATTTGATTATTCCGCCTTTCAAAATATATGATCTCTGTTATCAAAGTTATATCTTTGATTATTGATATTATACAACTTTTATACCATAATTTCAATTATTTTTATGTAAAATATCAGTGGCGCAATATTGTGTAAAACAGCCAAAAACATAAATCATTTAATCTAAGGCACACCGTACAAGGAGTAACCTGTGAATGATACTTTTTTCTTGACAAATCGGCAAAAATGTGCTATAATTCTCAATTAGGAAAGTTACCTTGCGGAAAATTTCGCAAGGTGCTTTTGTGTTTTATAGGCTTTTTGTGAAAAATTACGATTTTCTTTCCTTTGATGGGAGAAAATATATTTATAATTTTTATTGTTTATAATTTTTGCGAAATATATTAAGCAAATCGTTACAGAAAGCATTCGCTTTGCTGTGTCTTGATAAATCGGAGGAGTATGTATGATTAGAGAAGATTTAAGAAATGTTGCTATTATTGCCCACGTTGACCACGGTAAGACTACCCTTGTAGACCAGATGCTCAAGCAGAGCGGTACTTTCAGAGAAAATCAGGCTGTAGAAGAAAGAGTCATGGACTCTAACGATATCGAGCGTGAGAGAGGAATCACTATCCTTGCAAAAAATACTTCTATCAAGTATAAGGACGTTAAGATAAACGTTATCGACACCCCAGGCCATGCTGATTTCGGTGGTGAGGTAGAGCGTGTTCTTAAAATGGTAAACGGTGTTATACTGCTTGTGGACGCAGCCGAGGGTCCAATGCCACAGACAAGATTTGTGCTTCAGAAAGCACTTGAGCTTGGTCATAAAATAATCATCGTTATCAACAAGATAGACAGACCTGACGCTCGTCTTAACGAGGTAGGCGACGAAGTTCTCGAGCTTCTCATGGATCTTGACGCTACTGACGAGCAGCTTGACAGCCCTATCCTTTATTGCTCAGGCAGAGCAGGTACAGCTACTCACTCACCTGATGAAGAGGGCAAGGATATGATACCTCTCTTTGACGAGATACTCAGCTATATCCCTGCTCCTGAGGTAGACACAGAGGGTCCAATGCAGTATCTTGTTTCCGCTATCGACTACAACGAGTATGTAGGAAGAATAGCTATCGGCCGTATCGAGCGTGGCGAAATGAAAGTTAATCAGGACGTTACGATCGGCGACTATCATCAGACTAAGAAGGAATATCGTGGCAAGATAGTTACAATGTATCAGATAGAGGGACTTAACAGAGTTCCATGCCAGAGTGCAAAGGCTGGCGACATCGTTTGTATAAGCGGTATCGAGAACATCACTATCGGTGACACTATCTGCGACTTCGGCAACTTTGAGGCTGTTCCTTTTGTAAAGATATCCGAGCCTACAGTTGAAATGACATTCTCTGTAAATAATTCGCCATTCGCAGGCAGAGAGGGCAAGTTCGTAACGAGCCGTCACCTGAGAGACAGACTTTTCAAGGAGCTTCTTAAGGACGTTTCACTGAGAGTTTCTGAAACAGACAGCACAGACGCATTCAAGGTCGCAGGACGTGGCGAAATGCACCTTTCTATCCTTATCGAGAATATGCGTCGTGAGGGCTATGAGCTTGGCGTTTCAACACCGCACGTTCTGTTTAAGGAGATAGAGGGCAAGCTTTGCGAACCTATCGAAAGTCTTGTTATTGACGTTCCTGAGAACTGCGTAGGTTCTGTTATGGAGAAGATAGGTGCAAGAAAGGGCGAGCTTCAGGAAATGGCACCTGTTGGAAGCAGAATGAGACTTGAATTTCTTATCCCTGCAAGAGGACTTTTCGGATACAAGAGCGAATTCCTTACAGACACAAAGGGCGAGGGTATCATGAGTTCTGTATTCCATGACTACGAGCCATACAAGGGCGAGATACCAAAGAGAGCAACAGGCTCACTTGTTGCGTTTGAAACAGGCGAGGCTGTAACATACGGTCTTTACAACGCACAGGAGAGAGGCGAGCTGTTCATCACAGCAGGCACACCTGTATATGAGGGAATGATAGTTGGTGCTTCACCAAAGCAGGAAGACCTTGTTGTAAATGTCTGCAAGAAGAAGCACCTTACAAATACTCGTGCAAGCGGTTCTGATGACGCGCTCAGACTTGTTCCGCCAAGAAATCTCAGCCTTGAGGATTCACTTGAGTTTCTCGCTGATGATGAGCTTCTTGAAGTAACACCAAAGAGCATAAGAATAAGAAAGCGTATCCTCAGCAACTCACAGAGAGCTAAGGAAAGAGCTAAAATGTAATAATAACAAAAAGAGGAGCGGTCATGCCGTCTCCTCTTTACTTTTTTATGAAATTGTAGTGCTATTGTATGTTGGTGTAGTAGAAAATAGCAAGCTGTGTGCGGTCACGGAGGGAGAGCTTTTCCAGGATAGTGCTGATGTAATTTCGCACTGTGCCCTCACTGAGATAAAGCAGTGAGGCTATTTCTTTGTTGCTAAGCCCTTTTGCTACCTGTTCGATTATCTCCTGCTCTTTTTCGACTATGCCGTAGTGGTCAAAATCAAAACTGCTGTGATTGGTAAGAAGTTCAGGAAGCTTGCTTGCAACATCTGAGCCGAAAACTGTCTGCCCATTCATGACGGTTTCAAGGGCAGGGCATATGCTTTCAAAATCCTGCTTTAAAATATATCCCTTTGCTCCCATAAGCACAGCCTTTATAATGTATTCATCATCAGAAAATGTGGTAAGATAAAGTATCCTTGCGTCAGGGTACCCAGCAAGGATCTTTTCGCCGGCTTCAATACCGCTCATGCCGTTCATGCGGATATCCATAAGCAGAACATCAGGCTTGAGAAGAGAATAAAGCTCTATGGCTTCCTCACCGCAGCTTCCCATGGCAAGAACGTTCACACTGCCTGTGCTTTCCAAAATGGTTTTCAGCGACACCGCCACAAGCTTGTCATCATCTATTATAACAATGTTCATGTCAAGACCTCAGTTCAGTCAGGTTTTGTTTCGGCACAGACAGAAAAATGCGGAATCCCTTGCTGCCCGATGTGATGTTTATGTTTCCATTTAAAGAAGCCGCACGCTCACGCATATTGGCAAGCCCCATGCCGCTTTCGTCTATCTTTTCGGGACAGCTTCCGTTGTCTGCAATACTAAGCTGATAAAGAGCAGGGTGTTCACGAATGATTATTTTTATGCTGTCACCGTTGCTGTGCTTTGCAGTATTGGAAAGCGCTTCTTTTATAACGCCAATAAAGCAAAGCTTCACATCTCGTGACATTCTTTCGGAAAAGTCATAATCACAGCTTACTGCAAATCTGTCTTTCAGAGGTCTTATGCAGTCTTCAACAGCAGGCTTTAGTGCGATAGAATCGTCATGAAGATCATGAACGCTGCTTCGTATGCTCGTCATGGCGGTGTTCAGCGTGCCGCTCAGGTCGTTGATGGCTTCACCGACAGTTTCATCTTTGTTTATGACCGAGAGCGCACCAAGCTGTAAAATAGACCTTGTGAGCATATGTCCCACGTTATCGTGTATCTCCCTTGCAATGCGGTTACGCTCTTTCAGCGTGGCAAGATATATCTCGTAGTCTTGATTTCTCTGCATGGCTTTGTTTTTCTCTACAAGCTGGGTGGTAAGTTCTTTTGAATTGTCACGAGTATTTATGAGCATCTTTGTCAGCTTTTCGTTCAAAACGCTGCGGCTTGAAATTGTGAAGCTTACCAAAAAAAGAGCGACAAGCGGGAAGATGTCTTTTCCCAGAGTGAATATATTTGCAAGTACGCCTATGAATGTTAAAACCATAGCAGGGTAAAATTTTGTACAGAAAGCATCATAAAGCACCAAAGGGGCGAGTATCAAAGCTTCTTTACTGAAAATGCAAAGTGAGCTGTACGCAATAACTGAAAGGTATGCAACGGTAGAGCTTGGTTTTATTTGAAAGATAGCGGAGCATATTACAGCCAATAGCAATGTGGTGATGTTTGACGGATCTGTTCCCTCTGCAAGCATAAAAGCACAGCAGCTAAGGCCTAAAAGAAACTTATCCCACAGCTTGTTCATATGGCGTTCCCCCTTTGATGTGATATCTCAATTTTAACACATTAGTGGTCGATTGTCTAGTATCGTTCTAAAATAGTTTTGCTATACTGTAAAAATCATTGACTTATACCTATAAAAAATGGTATAATGATAACAATGATAATTTCTTGTAAGGAGCTTATTTTTATGAAAGACGGTTTTATAAAGGTCGCCGCCTGCACCCCTGAGATACAGGTGGCAGACGTTGACTTCAATGTGGATAAAATAATCAGTCAGCTTGAAAAGTGCAGGGAAGAGGGCGTAAAGGTCGCTGTGTTCCCTGAGCTTTGTATAACAGGCTATACCTGTCAGGACTTGTTCTTTCAGAACGCTTTGCTTGACAAGGCAATGGAGGGTGTTGTAAAGATAGCAAAGACTACTGCTGACAGCGATATGCTTGTGGCTGTGGGCGTGCCTGTGAGAGCAAACGGCAAGCTTTACAACTGTGCGGCTGTGATACAAGACGGAGAGGTGCGTGCCTTTGTACCTAAAACGCATCTGCCGAACTATAACGAATTTTATGAGGCAAGACATTTTGCACCATACAGAGGCGAATGTGCTGCCATTGATCTGAGAGAGTACGGACAGCTTGAATTTATACCGCCTATGGAACAGACCGTTTTTGTATGTGAAGAGATACCTGAGCTTGTGGTGGGCTTTGAACTTTGCGAGGACTTGTGGGTAGCTGACCCTGTTTCAAATTATCTTGCTAAGGCAGGGGCTACCCTTATATGCAATCTGTCTGCAAGCGATGAAGTTATCGGCAAGGACTCATACCGCAGACAGCTTGTTTCAAACCAATCTGCAAGGCTTGTGGCAGGGTATATCTATTGTTCTGCAGGTGACGGCGAGTCAACGCAGGATATGGTCTTTTCTGGTCACAATATCATTGCGGAAAACGGCTCTATACTTGCAGAGAGCAGGCTTTTTGAAAACGGCATTACCATATCGGAAATAGATTTTAAAAAGCTTGCCTTTGAGCGCAGAAAAATTTCCACCTATCCTGCAAGCGCAGAGTGGGACTATTCTTCCAAAGACAGCGGTTTCTTGGATATGGAAAACATTTCTCGTGAAAGATTCAGCCTTGAAATGGGCGAAACAGCTTTGACAAGAAAGTTTGCCAAAACGCCTTTTATCCCGTCAAATCAGGCGGAGAGAAACGAGCGCTGTCACCTTATTTTGCAAATGCAATCCCATGGACTTATGAAGCGTATCGCACACACACATTCAAAGACTGTGGTCATTGGCATTTCAGGGGGACTTGATTCTACGCTTGCACTGCTTGTGTGCGTAATGGCAATGGACTTGCTGAAACGTCCTCATACTGATATCGTTGCGGTGACGATGCCATGCTTTGGCACAACAAAGCGCACACGCTCCAATGCGGAGATACTTTGCGACGCTTTGGGGGTAACGTTCAGAGATGTGGATATTTCAAAAGCAGTTTTACAGCACTTTGAAGATATCGGTCACGATTATAACGATCACAGCGTTGTGTTCGAGAATGGTCAGGCGAGAGAGCGCACAAAGGTGCTTATGAATATCGCAAATCAGGTGAGCGGAATGGTGGTCGGCACAGGCGACCTGAGCGAGCTTGCTCTCGGTTGGGCGACCTACAACGGCGACCATATGTCCATGTACGGTGTGAACGCTTCTATCCCTAAAACGCTGGTAAGACATATCGTTCAATATTACGGCGACACCTGCACATCTGATACTCTGAGAGATGTACTGTACGATATTTTGGACACTCCTGTTTCTCCTGAGCTTCTTCCTACCGACGAGAGTGGCACTGAGATGACACAGAAAACAGAAGACCTTGTTGGTCCATATGAGCTTCATGACTTCTTCCTTTACTATGGCATACGCTGGGGCTTTGAGCCGTCAAAGGTGAAAAGGCTTGCGAAATATGCCTTTGAGGGGGATTATCCTGACGAGGTCATAGACAAGTGGCTCAAAACATTCTATCGCAGATTTTTCTCACAGCAGTTCAAGCGCTCCTGCCTGCCTGACGGCGCAAAGATCGGTTCTGTTACACTGTCGCCGAGAGGGGATTGGAGAATGCCGTCTGACGCTGTGGCTAAGCTTTGGCTGGAGGATATCGACAAATAACGCAAGGTAAAAATAAAGTAACAAAATCTTTATAACTGCTCGGTTTTACAGAATTGGCTGTTCAGATATAATTATAAGTAAGGAACGGAAAACTTTTCTGAACAGTATCATTACGGAGGATTTATTATGAAATACACAGAGAAAGAGGTTTTGCAGTTCGTTGAAGAAAACGACGTAAAGTTCGTAAAGCTCATGTTCTGCGATATATTCGGTTCGCTAAAGACTATCTCTGTTATAGCAGGCGAGCTGCCGAAAATATTCAGAGAGGGACTTATCTTTGACGCTTCAAAGCTCGGTGGCTTTTTGAATGTGACTGCTTCAGACCTTAGACTTTTCCCTGACCCTGATACGCTGGCGCTTCTTCCATGGCGACCGCAGCACGGCAGGGTAGTAAGATTTTTCTGCCACCTGAAATATCCTGACGGAACGGCTTTTGAGGGAGATGGCAGGTTTTTCCTCAAAACTGCTATCGCATATGCAAAGGGTAAGGGATATAACTTCCAGATAGGTACTTCATGCGAGTTTTACTGCTTTGAAAAGGACGATACTGATATGCCTACAAAGCGTCCTCACGATTATGCAGGCTATTGTGACGCTGCGCCTGTTGACAGGGGAGAAAACCTCAGACGTGATATCTGCCTGACACTTGAGCAAATGGATATTTTCCCAGAAAGCTCAAGACATGAAACCGGTCCGGGTCAGAACGAGATAGATTTTCAGTATTCAAACGCACTGAAAGCCGCCGATAATCTTGTGACGTTCAAGAACGTTGTAAAATCTGTGGCTGACAGAAATGGACTTTATGCAACTTTCATGCCAAAGCCTATCGTTGACAACTGCGGATCTGGTCTGCATATAATGCTCATGTGCATGAAAGGCACGGAAAATGTTTTCAGACCTCAGCTTGGCGGACTTTCCAAAGAGGCTGAGCGCATGATAGCAGGAATACTGAAAAACGTTGGCGACATGACGCTGTTTCTAAACACCACTACAAATTCATACAAACGTTTTGGCAGCCTGCTTGCACCTAAGTACATTTCATGGTCACATGAAAATTATGCACAGCTTCTTCGTGCACCGCTTGCTGATACAGATGAGAATGGTATAATACTCCGTTCAGCAGACAACACCTGTAATCCTTACTTTGCTATGGGTCTGCTTATTTATGCCTGCATAGACGGCGTTGTAAATAAGGAAGAGCTTCCAAAACCTTTTAATTTCAACATAGGCTCGGCAGATGAAAGCGAGCTTGCAAAGCTTGAAACACTTCCGCAGTCTTTGAAAGAGGCAGTGGAACGTGCTGAAAAGAGCGAGTTTCTTGCAGATAGGCTTCCTGAGCATATGTTGGAGCGTTTTATCGCAATAGAAAAGGAGCTTATCATAGAATATGAGAGAGCTGCCGATAAGGAGCAGTTTGAAACAGCCAGATATTTTTATCATCTGTAATGTCAGAGAAAGCTAAAAAAAGGAGGTGGGGAAATGGACAGGATACTTGTGGCTTCAAGCAATGACAAGGCAACAGCTATGCTTGTGAGTCTGTTAAAAGAAACCTTTCCCACCTGCAAGACTTCTATAGCCGCAACGGGTCTTGAAACAAGGCGTGCGGTAGGGTCAGGCAGTTATGACTGTGTCGTGATAAACTGTCCATTGTCAGACGAATATGGCAACGAGCTTGCGGAGATAGTCTGCACCTCAACTGAGGCAAGCTGTGTGGCTATCGCAAAGTCGGAAAATGCGGATATCCTTGCGGATAAACTGGAAGATTTCGGCGTAATGGTGATACCAAAGCCACTAGGCAGACAGTATTTTTACCGTTCAATGAAATTTGTCAGTGCCGCAAGAAAACGTATGCTCGGAATACGGTCTGAAAATCTGAAGCTTCACAAAAAGCTTGAAGAGATAAGAACGATAAACAGAGCAAAGTGCTCACTTATGCAGTATCTTGGCTTTACGGAACAGCAGGCTCATAAATATCTTGAAAAGCAGGCTATGGATAAGAGATGCACGAAGATCGAGGTGGCTCAGAAGGTCATCGAGATGTACGAGGTTTAAATGTTACATAATTGTTAAATTAATGTCACGCTATTGCAATTGTCGGAGTAATGTTGTATAATAATAAAGGAAAATTTAAAATAACGGAGGTCGTTAAAAAATGTTAGTTTCAGCTAAAGAAATGATGACAAAGGCACTTGCAGGCAAGTATGCTGTAGGTCAGTTCAATATTAACAACCTTGAGTGGACAAAGGCTATCCTTCTCACTGCTCAGGAACTGCAGTCACCTGTAATTCTTGGTGTGTCTGAGGGCGCAGGCAAGTACATGACAGGCTTTAAGACAGTTGCTGCTATGGTAAAGGCAATGGACGAAGAGCTCGGTATCACAGTACCAGTAGCACTTCACCTTGACCACGGAACATATGAGGGCTGCTACAAGTGCGTAAAGGCTGGCTTCTCATCTATCATGTTCGACGGTTCACATTATCCATTTGATGAGAACCTTGCTAAGTCAACTGAACTCGTTCACGTTGCAGATCAGCTTGGTCTTTCAATTGAGTGTGAAGTTGGTTCTATCGGCGGCGAAGAGGACGGCGTTGTAGGTATGGGTGAGTGCGCAGATCCAGACGAGTGCAAGACAATCGCTGATCTCGGCGTTACAATGCTCGCAGCTGGTATCGGTAACATTCACGGTAAGTATCCAGCAAACTGGTCAGGTCTTTCATTCGAGACACTTGCTGCTATCAAGGAAAAGGTTGGCGATATGCCACTGGTACTTCACGGCGGTACAGGTATTCCTGATGACATGATCAAGAAGGCAATCTCACTTGGCGTTGCAAAGATCAACGTAAACACAGAGTGCCAGCTTTCATTCCAGGAGGCTACAAGAAAGTACATTGAAGAGGGCAAGGATCTTCAGGGCAAGGGCTTTGACCCAAGAAAACTTCTCAACCCTGGCTTCGAGGCTATCAAGGCTAAGGTCAAGGAGAAGATGGAACTCTTCGGTTCTGTTGGCAAGGCTTAATCAATAGCTAAATTAACGTAAATAAACGGGCTGTCGTTTCGGCGGCAGCCTTTTTATGTTATTTTATTTTCCAATTAAATAGAGTGTAACCTAGATCAACCACTCACAAATAAAAACAAGGAGATTTTTTTATGGAAATTTTCAGTGCACGTCGTTTAACAAACATGGGACTTATTGCAGCGATATACGTTGTGGCAACGATGCTTTGCAGCTCGCTTGCATACGGACAGGTACAGTTCCGTGTGTCAGAGGTTTTGATGCTACTTTGTTATTTCAACAAGGATTACATCATTTCGCTTTCTATAGGTTGTTTGATAGTCAATCTATTCAGTACGCTCGGAATGGTGGACGTAGTATTTGGAACGCTTGCTACAGTTGTGGCAGCGGTTCTTATCTATCTGTTGAGAAACAAGGTAAATCTTGTAGTTGCATCGCTTTTCCCGGTGATATCAAATGCGGTGATAGTTGGCTTTGAACTGACGTATGTCTTCAAGACGCCGCTTCTTGTGAACATGGGCTGGGTAGCCTTAGGCGAATTTGTATGCGTAACGATAGTTGGTGTAATACTTATCAAGGCGCTTATGAAGAACAAGTATTTCAGCAAGCTTGTGACTTTCGGCATGAGTGATCAGGCTCTAAGTGAGCAGTTTAAAAACGGGTGATGATTCCGATATAAAAATCAGCCTGACTTTTTAGTCAGGCTTTATTTTTTGGCGTTTTTATCGAAAAAACTGCGAAAAAGTATTGACAAAGTACGTGTAATATGATATAATAAATACGTTGCATTGAGCAACGTTAAATATGCGGATGTGGCGGAATTGGCAGACGCGCTAGCTTCAGGTGCTAGTGATCGCAAGGTCATGTGGGTTCAAGTCCCGTCATCCGCACCATACTTGTGCAATAAAATAGATGCACACCTCGAAAAGCTCGTATTTACGAGCTTTTTTTGCGTTTTGAGAGCGAAATTTTCAGGTGTAAAACCGTAGATGCTTTTTCGTTAAAAAAGGATCTGAACCCTCAACAATTGAATATTGTCAAGCATTCCGGCAAGTTATGAGCATATTTTGCTCTAAGCCTGCCGATTTGTATATAAAAAAACTTTCACAAAGTTTTCAATACAAATTTATTGGATCTGCCGATTTTGTTGGTATCTCTTAAAACAGAGAAACCAATAGGATCGGCTTTTTTCATTTCTAAGGAAAGAGATGATACCCATGTAACAGCTATACTATTAAAAAGAAAACCTAAAACAAACGGAGGTATGTCAATGAATGAAAAACTCATAATCAACACAAATCTGCTTCGCAAAGAACCTGAATTCAAAACGTACACTTGCGTGGTGGAAAAAGCTGTGCCTGTTCCGACCGAAGAATTTGAAAGGCTAAAACACGCTCCGATGTGCAATAACGATCTCATAAGCGAAAACCTTAACAGTATGTGGTACGGCAACGGCGTACATCATTGTCTGCTGATCTACGACAAGCAACAGGGCGACGGCTTGTTAATAGAGTCTGAGGGTGCTCCCTATGCAAGACATGCCCAGTTTATTCCAAACGCAAAACTGCTGTATGAAAATCATATGCAGACGCATTTGCAGGAATTAAAGTTCTGCTGTCCCCTTGAAATCAACAGAGAACCGGAATGCTGGTATGACGAGGAATACGAAAAAAACTCGTCCTATGAGGCTTCTGCTTATGAATCGGAGATAAACCGATTTATTGAAGATTTTACAATGTCCGAGGAAAAAGAACGAGGTCTCATGCACTGGTATGGCAAGGGCAATTCAGTCGACCAAAAGGTACGCTCGGCGTTTATGTCGGTCGAGGGGCGTGACGGAGAGCTTGTTGGAGTTATCACGGCTCAGATTTACGGTCAGCTTACAGATGAAGAGCTTGAAGAATTCCGCTCGTACTGCGAGGGACAACTTTCAGACGGCGTTGGGGAGTCTCTTGAACAGCGGCCGATAAAAACTCCTGACGGCGATATTTATGTCAGCTTCTGGAATTCAGATAACAACTGGAGCTTGCAGACGGAGGAAGAAATGAACAGCATTCAGTCAGAAGATTTGACCGATGAACTCGATATTGGAATGACAATGTGAGGTACGCATGGTATACAATGAAAAGAAAGTTGAGTTGCTTAGACAGAGGTATCCCGAAGGAACTCGTATCTGCCTTGACCAAATGAACGATGACCCGTTCCCTGTTGAGTCGGGGACGTTTGGCAAGGTCGATCACGTTGATGACATCGGCACTGTGCATTGCGTTTTTGATAACGGAAGAACGCTCGGAGTTATCCCTGGTGTGGACGATTTCCATATCGTAAGTGAAGATAGTGAGCAAACAGAAGATGAAGAATTGAATATATCAATGTGACGGTCAAGTTTTGAAAAAAGCTTGACCGTTTTTTTGTTGATAGATTTACAATATAAGTGCAACACAAAAAAAAGAATGACACATAAAGCCACTCGTGTTATAATATGGGAGTCACCACACAACCATAAAACAGGAGGAAGCAATATGCGTCATTACACCCATTTTACCACAGAAGAGAGAGAAAAGTCAAGAGTTTTGAAAGCTCAAGGACTGAGCATTCGGGCAATTGCCAGAGAACTTGGAAGAGCTCCATCATCTGTAAGCCGTGAATTCCAAAGAAACTGCTATGCCAAAGGTGACTACGCAGCATATCATGCAGATAGATTATACCGGAAACGGCGAAAAAACTGCGGTAGAAAGGCAAAACTGCTGGATGATGCAATACGCAATTATGTCATGGAAAAGATGAATCTACGCTGGTCTCCAGAGCAGATTGCAGGACGTGCCAAACGTGATAAGGAACCGTTTTGTATTTCATTTCCGACAATTTATCGTGCGATTGATTCAGGAATTTTACCGCCGCAGTTGAAAAAGATCATGCGTTTCAAATGGAAGCATAAGAAATGCAAAGGAACAGACAATCGTGGAAAAATCCCGGATACTACGCCCATTAGCGAGCGTCCTGCCGGTGCTGAAAATCGTTTGAGATATGGTCACTGGGAAAGCGATACGGTTCTCGGTATGCGGAAAACAGGCTGTTTTGGCACACATGTGGAGCGTAAATCAGGATACCTTGTTACATTCCGAATAGATGACAGACAGGACAATGCTTTCAATTACGCCACGATCAAAGCTTTTTCTTCCATTCCGGAGAAGCTGAAAAAGAGTTTTACTGTCGATAATGGAAAAGAATTTGCTGCACATAAAGCTTTGGCTGAGGATACAGGAATGAAAGTATTTTTCTGTGATCCTTACTCTCCATGGCAGCGTGGCACAAACGAAAATACCAACGGCTTGCTTCGTCAATTCTTTCCGAAAGGAACTTCATTCGCCAACGTTTCTGATGATGATTTACAACACGTTGTCGATCTCATCAACAATCGCCCCCGCAAACGTCTTAATTTCCTGACGCCATTTGAGGTGCTTCAAAAATTTTTTCTCTGATTGTGTTGCACTTGACTTGACAATCTATCTTTGAAAAATCGGAAAGGAGATGATTCGTACTGATAAAATATTTTGATATCTTTGCAGGAATAGGCGGATTCCGATCGGGACTTGAAAAAGCAGGCGGATTCAAGTGCGTCGGTTATTGTGAAATAGACAAATATGCAAAGAAAGCATACGAAACGTTGTACGATACAAGAAACGAGGTGTTTTATGATGACGCAAGAAAAATCGACCCAAAAGAGCTGCCTGATCTCGACCTTATATGCGGAGGATTCCCTTGCCAAAGCTTTTCGATCGCTGGAAAACGAAAAGGATTCAGCGATACCCGAGGAACTCTCTTCTTTGAGATCGCCAGAATTGCCGCCATTAAAAAGCCTAAGTATCTGCTCCTTGAAAATGTTCCCGGACTCCTATCACATAACGGGGGCAGGACGTTTGCGACCATCCTCAGTACGTTGGATGAACTGGGGTACGATGTCGTATGGGAAGTGCTTAACAGCGCAGATTTTAATGTCGCCCAGTCCAGAAAAAGAGTGTATATTATCGGATTTCATAGAGAAAAGTGTTCCGGAAAAGTATTGTCTTTCACAGATGCAAATCCAAAAACTCTTGTCAAAAGAATTTCAGGCAGAGAGGGCAACAGAGTATATTCAGCCGACGGACTGAGCATAACCCTTACAAGTCAAGCTGGCGGATTCGGCGGAAAAACAGGCCTTTATGAGATAATCGGCCTGCCGATAAAATCAAAAACTAAGTCAGGCTATCAGATTGCTCTGCCCGGTGACAGCATCGACCTTGCATATCCAAATATGAATTCAAGGCGTGGAAGAGTGGGCAAGGAGATAGCCCATACCCTTACAACAAGCTGTAATCAGGGATATTACGCATTGGGGATAGATATGAATCCTGAGCCGAAAGTCACAGAGCTTGCAAGATGCATCACCGCAAGGCAGGACAGCGGTATTGGTCATCACAAAGGCGAAAAATCCGGAGTAGTCCTCATAACAGACCCGATAGCCGTGCTTACTCCCGAAAAGGAAAAAGTCCGTCAGCAAGGCAGAAGATTTAAACTTCCAAACGAGCCGATGTTTACTTTGACCGTTACCGACAGACACGGAGTTGTGTACTGTGGATATATCAGAAAGCTTATGCCGTTGGAATGCTGGCGGCTGCAGGGCTTTACAGATGAGCAGTTTGAAAGGGTCAAAGCCACAGGAATGTCTGACGCTCAGCTTTACAAACAGGCAGGAAATGCGGTGACAACCAATGTTATTGAGGCTCTGGCAAAGTATATTTTAGACATTGATAAGGAGAATGTGAATGGAACAGATAATCAAAATTTTTGAAAACGAGAAGTTTGGTCGGATCAGGACTATAACTAAAGACGGGGAACCGTGGTTTGTGATTGCAGATGTATGCAGAGCTCTTGAAATCAGAAATTCAAGGATGGTTGCAGGTCGTCTGGACAGGGATGAGCTGATGTCAGTTAAACTGACATCAGGTGGTCAGCGGCGTGAAATGACCGTAATTAACGAAAGCGGACTCTATGCGGTTATTATCAGAAGTGATAAGCCGCAAGCACAATCTTTTCGTAAATGGCTGACTTCCGAGGTAATTCCAACGATCAGACGCACAGGGGGTTACGTCAGCAACGAGGAAATGTTCATAGAAAACTACCTCCCGTTTCTCGACGAGCCGTACCGTGACCTGTTCAGACTTCAGATGACGGCTATCGAAAAGCTGAACGAGCGTATCAGACACGATCAGCCTTTGGTGGAGTTTGCAAATCAGGTGACAGGCACCAATGATCTTATCGACATGAACGCAATGGCAAAGCTTGCAAGAGCCGACAATATCCCTGTGGGCAGAAACAAGCTGTACGGTTGGCTCAAAAGAACGGGTGTACTGATGTCAAACAATCTGCCATATCAGAGATATATCGACAGAGGATATTTTGCGGTCAAGGAGTCGGTATTCGAAACGGACGGTCTGAAAAAGACATATCAGCAGACGCTTGTGACCGGAAAGGGGCAGGTGTTCATAATCGGACTGCTGAAAAAGTATTACGGAAAGGAGATTTTGCAGTAATGGATATTCAAGGCGTTACTCTTGACGAGCTCAGAAAAATGAAGGACATCGAAGGTCTTGTCCTGCAGGGCTGCGGCGGTCAATTGCATGACTGGGTGAACGGCATAAACGATATGCTGACGGAAAGCGGAATATTGCAGAACGGCAGTAAGTTTGAAAAAGCATTCTCTTTTAAAAACGGGAACCTTACCTGTCTGCTGTTTCCCTTTGAAGATGTTCAGCTTGATGTAGGAAGGCTTGCAATATGGCGGCTCCGAACGAGGGAGGATTTCGGAAGCACATGGCTGTCTGATTATGTTGAGAATAATCTCGGCGGATTTATTTCGGAACAAGTTGAAAATGAAGATTTAGAAATGGAGATAACGTAATGACATATTTATTCACAGGAATGCTGACAGGCGGAATTTTAGGAGCTGCAATAGGTACGCTTGGAACAGCGGTATATTTTTTTAAAAAGGAAGCCTGCAGACTGAAAAACAGATGCAGAAGGGAGAAAGAAAATGCATGATTTCGAGGTCATAGAGATCGCAGGACAGACAGCCTTGTTCACAAACGACAGATTGACGCCTGCAGATATTCCGAAAGGAACATACTGCTATGGTCTGAGGCAGTCGGATGACAGCGAACGTTTCTGCACTATTGAAAAGAACGTTACCGTAAATCACGGAGGAACTGTCATAACCAAAGAACCGATAGATCTCGGAGAAAAAGGTTTCATTTCTTTGACAAATGATACCGAACCGAATTTTATTGGTGAAACAAGCACGTTTACGGAGTTTATGAGCAATGAAGATCATTGTTCTATGGAAGAAACCGAAGATTTTGAAATGGAGATGAGCTGATGCACACAAACAAAATCAAAGCTAAAGTGGACTTCAAATTCTGTCTGGGAAGTATTCCCGCAATGCTGAGAGCCACAAAGCCCGTACTTTCTGACCGTCAATACAAGGAGCTGTGTAACGAAGTAAACAAGGTTGACGGCTATCTTGAACAGAAACGCATTATATTCAGCTATGTTGATCCAATGATCAAGGGCTGAAGAAAACACAATTAAATAACAACTAAGGTCAGGTCGTTTTGCCAATGACAGAAAAACTTCTGTTTTTAGCAAAGCGACTTTCTTTCTGTCATTGGTTCTAACGGCAGAAAGGAAAAACATGAACAGTTTTATGTCATGGGTAGGGG
>ERZ773218.621-NODE-621-length-41733-cov-12.635155_pt1 | contig 41733 bp, 30 predicted proteins | sample MGYA00580527_ERZ773218 | MGnify/ENA primary metagenome ERZ773218 (study PRJEB29015, sample SAMEA2737763) | human gut metagenome | biome: human gut; feature: human-associated habitat; material: faeces | place: China | collected 2012 ...
GAAACCATGATTCGTGACGCCAAGGAATCCGCGCTGCACTTGGGCGTCGATACGCTCGACCTGTTGTATTCGCACGGACCGGACCCGGAAGTGGCTTATGAGGACCAGGTCGGCGCGCTGAAGCAGCTGCTTAACGAGGGCGTGATCCGGTACGCGGGCATTTCCCGCGTGGACAACGCGCAGATCGACATCGCCCGCGAGATTCTCGGCGACAAGCTGATCGCCGTGCAGAACCAGTTCTCGCCCTCGTACCCCGACCCTGAGCATACGATGGAGCACTGCGCGGAACTTGGACTCGCGTTCGTGTGCTGGAGCCCCCTCGGCGGCTTCCTCGACGCGTTCGACCAGCGCGCGTACGACCCGTTCCGCACGGTCGCCGGCAACCACGGCTGCTCCTACCAGCGCGTGGTGCTCGCCTGGGAACTGAGCCGCTACGAGCGGTTGTTCACCATCCCCAGCGCCCGCAATCCGCAGGAAATCAACGATTCCTTCGCCGCCACCGAACTGACGCTCACGCAGGATGAGCTGGCGATGCTGAACGCCTCCGTCGACGCCCGTCGCGGCTGAATTCCGCTCAATACGTACGATTGGCCGCGCCCGATTCCGCACAATAATCGCGATTCGGGCCGCGGCCTTTTTCGTGCCTTCTGTAGCTTGCTCGCTGCAAAATCGCCCTGTGAATAACTTACACTGTAAAATGTTTACACTGTAAGATATTATGACGGCGATTGCAGCGGAAGGAGGTGCCACGTGGGTTTTGAAGAGGAACTATTTCACGAATTGGTGACCAGCACATGGGATAAACGCTCGCGCATGCAGCAGGAGATGGCGAAAGGCGCGAAGGGTGAACCCTTTGCCGTGCAGGAACTCTATAGGAAAGGCCCGCTGACGCCATCGCAGCTCGCCTCTTCAATGAAAACCACCACCGGACGCGTGTCCACACTGCTGTCCGCGTTGGAGAAAAAAGGCCAGATCACACGCGAATCCGACCCCGACGATCGCCGTGTGGTGCACGTGGACCTCACCGAAGCGGGCAGGGAACGCGCCGAACGGCAGCGCGAAAGCATGCGCGAGGCGATCTGCTGGATCTTCTCGCAGATGGGGGAGCGCCGCGCGCGCGAATTCGTTGAGCTTACCGAGGAATTCACCACGTACATGTCGCTGTGCATGCCCGGCAAACCGCGCCCCACGGCGGACGAGGTCAAAGCCGCGTTTTCAGGAAACGCACAGGAAGACGCGTAGTATCTTACGCTGTAAATAATTCACAGTGTAAGTAATCGCAATCCAGTAATCGCAAAAACCGCGAAAAATCGCAAAAACTAATCGTAAGAAAACAAGCAAAACACAAAACAAGAGAAGGAACCAAGCATGCTTCGCATCATGCGATACCTCTCCAAAGCGGAGATCGGTCAGATGCTCGTCGCGCTGGTCAGCATCGTCGGTCAGATCTGGCTTGACCTGACCCTGCCGGATTATATGGCCGACATCACGCAGCTCGTCGAAACCCCCGGCAGCGAAATGCGCGACATCTGGGTGGCCGGCGGCAAAATGCTGCTCGTCTCGCTCGGCTCGGCGGCGTGCGCGGTCGTCACCGGCTTCATCGCCGCGCGCGTGGGCGCCTCGTTCAGCCAGCGCCTGCGTTCGCTTGAATTCAACAAGGTGGAAAGCTTCGGACCGGCGGAAATGAACCGTTTCTCCACCGCGTCGCTCATCACCCGCTCCACGAACGACATCACGCAGATCCAGATGTTCATCACCATGGGCCTCATGATGATCGTCAAAGCGCCGATCATGGCCGTGTGGGCCGTGTGCAAGATCGCAGGAAAGGGCTTCGATTGGACGCTCGCCACCGGCGTCGCCGTGGCCATCCTGCTGGTGGTCATCGCCGTGATCATGCACTTCGTCATGCCGAAGTTCAAGGCCATGCAGCGCCTGACCGACAACATCAACCTCGTGGCGCGCGAGAACCTCACCGGCCTGCGCGTGGTGCGCGCGTACAACGCCGAGGACTACCAGGAAGCCAAGTTCACCGAAGCCAACAAGGAACTCACCGAAACCCAGCTGTTCACCAACCGCGCCATGGCCATCATGATGCCGTTGATGAACACCATCATGAACGGCCTGATGCTCGCCGTCTACTGGATCGGCGCGTACCTCATCGACGCTGCCGACGCCGTCGACAAGCTCACCACCTTCTCCAACATGGTGGTGTTCTCCAGCTACTCCATCCAGGTCATCATGAGCTTCCTGCTGCTGAGCATGGTGTTCGTGCTCTGGCCGCGAGCCGACGTGTCCGCGCAGCGCGTGCTCGAAGTCATCGACACCGAGCCGATGGTCACCGACGGCACGCAGGACGCGGGCAAGCCGGGCGAGGAAGGCGAAATCGAATTCCGCAATGTGAGCTTCGCCTACCCCGACTCGCGTCACGCCATGCTCGAAGGCGTCAATTTCAAGGCGAAGAAGGGTCAGACGGTCGCGTTCATCGGCTCGACCGGCTCCGGCAAATCGTCCCTCATCAACCTCGTGCCGCGTTTCTACGACGCCACGCAAGGCGAGGTGCTCGTCGACGGCGTCAACGTGCGCGACTACAAGCTGAAGGCGTTGCGCGACAAGATCGGCTACGTGCCGCAGCAATCGTTCCTGTTCAAGGGAACGATCGCCAGCAACGTCGCGTACGGAGATACGGACCGCGACGACGACACCGTGCGCCGCGCATGCGACGTCGCGCAGGCGACGGAATTCATCGACAAAAAGCAGAAGAAGTACGATTCCGGCATTTCGCAGGGCGGTTCCAACGTTTCGGGCGGGCAGAAGCAGCGTCTGTCGATCGCACGCGCCGTCTACCGTCATCCGGAAATCCTGATCTTCGACGATTCCTTCTCCGCGCTCGACTTCAAAACCGACCGTGCCGTACGTGACGCGCTCGAAAAGGAAGCGAAGGATTCCACGAAACTCATCGTCGCGCAGCGCATCGGCACCATCATGAATGCCGACCGCATCATCGTGCTCGACGACGGCAAAGTGGTCGGCCAGGGCACGCACGAGGAACTGCTCGACACGTGCGAAGTGTATCGGCAGATCGCCGAATCGCAGTTGAGCGAAGACGAACTGAAGCGCTGAAAGGGGGAGACATGCCAAGAGGAATGGGACGCGGCCGTGGGGCCGTGGAAAAGCCGAAGGACTTCGGCGGAGTGATGAAGAAGCTCGTGAAATTCTGCAGTCGGTACATTCCGGTGATGATTCTCGCGCTGGTTCTGGGCGCTGCCGGCACGGTGTGCCAGATCATCGGCCCGGACAAGCTCAAGGACATGACCAACGAGATCACGAAGGGTCTGCCGGCCATGGTGCACGGCAAGCCCGTCATGAATTCGATCGATATGGACGCGGTGTCGCGCATCGCATGGCTGCTCGTCGCACTGTACGTCGGGTACGCGCTGCTGAGCTACCTGCAAAGCTGGCTGATGGCCAACGTCACGCAACGCACGGCACAGCAGCTGCGTGAGGCGATCAGCCAGAAAATCAATCGCCTGCCGCTGAAATATTTCGACAAAGTCAGCTACGGCGACGTGCTGAGCCGCATCACCAACGACGTCGACGCGATCGGACAGACGCTCGGCCAGTCGGTCGGCTCGCTGATCACTTCGATCACGCTGTTCTTCGGCGCGCTCATCATGATGTTCTACAACAACGTGACCATGACGCTGTGCGCCATCGGCTCCGCGCTGCTCGGCCTGATCATCATGGGCGTGATCATGAAGGTGTCGCAGAAGTACTTCACCCGCCAGCAGGTGGCGCTCGGCGACGTCAACGGCCACGTCGAGGAAATGTACACCGGCCACACCGTGGTCAAGGCGTTCTGCGGCGAGGAACGCTCCATCGAGCAGTTCGAGAAGTACAACAACGACCTGTACGTGTCCGGCTGGAAAAGCCAGTTCCTGTCCGGCCTGATGATGCCGATCATGAACTTCGTCGGCAACTTCGGCTACGTGGTGGTGTGCGTGGTCGGCGCGGCGCTCGCCATGGACGGCAAGATCGAATTCGGCGTGATCGTGGCGTTCATGATGTACATCCGCCTGTTCACGCAGCCGCTGTCCCAGTTCGCGCAGGCGTTCCAGAACCTGCAGCGCTGCGCGGCCGCATCCGAACGCGTCTTCGGCTTCCTTGAGGAGCCGGAACTGTCCGACGAAACCGGCAAGCAGGCGCTGCTGGGCGTCGGCGCGGACGGCAAGCCGCAGCCGGTGCGCGGCGACGTGGAATTCAGCCACGTGCGCTTCGGCTACGACGCGGACAAGACCATCATCAACGACTTCTCCGCGTCCGTGAAGGCCGGCCAGAAGGTGGCCATCGTCGGCCCGACCGGCGCCGGCAAGACCACCATGGTCAACCTGCTGATGCGCTTCTACGAGATTTCCGGTGGCACGATTTCGATCGACGGCATCGACACCAAGTCCGTGCCGCGCTGGAACGTGCACGACCAGTTCTCCATGGTGCTGCAGGACACGTGGGTGTTCCGTGGAACAGTGCGTGAAAACATCGCGTATTCGAAGAAGGACGTCACCGACGAGCAGATCGTGGCCGCATGCCAGGCCGTCGGCCTGCACCACTACATCATGTCGTTGCCGAACGGCTACGACACCGTGCTCGACGACAAGGCGTCGCTTTCCCAGGGCCAGCGTCAGCTGCTGACGATCGCGCGAGCGATGGTGGAGGACGCGCCGATCCTGATCCTCGACGAGGCCACCTCGTCTGTCGACACCCGTACGGAAGAGCTGATCCAGAAGGCGATGGACGCGCTGACCGTGGGCCGCACGAGCTTCGTGATCGCGCACCGCCTGTCCACCATCCGCGACGCCGACATGATCCTGGTGATGAACGGCGGCGACATCGTGGAACGTGGCACGCACGAGGAACTGCTCGCCAAGGGCGGCTTCTACGCCGACATCTACAACAGCCAGTTCACGCTGGCCGAGTGAGGTTGGTGTGCTGACTCGCTAAAAAATCCGGAGGGACCACCCCTCCGGATTTTTGCGTTTTGGCTTCGGCATTTTTATTGTGTTGCGCTGACGGGACGGCGGATTTACCATTGAGGTGACTGACGTCAATCGATTGACGTATTTGAAAATCACAAAGAAAGTGGGCAGTCATGAAAAGCATCGAAATCGGCAAATCGGCAGTGGTCGCATCGCAGGCGGCGCTCGGCGTGATGCGCATGGACGCGCTGGATGCGGACGCTGCGGCAGAAGTCGTGCGTACGGCCGCTGAGCATGGAGTCAACTTCTTCGACACGGCGGACATCTACGGATTCAACGTCAACCACGACCATGCCAGCTCGCGTGTGCTCGGCCGCGCGTGGAAGGACGCCGGGCTCAAGCGCGAGGACATCTTCCTGCAGACGAAGTTCGGTATCAACATCGACTTCAGCGACCCGAACAACGTGCACGCCACCCGCTACGACTTCTCCGCGAAGCACCTCATCACGCGACTCGACGAGGAACTGGAAGCGCTCGGCACTGACTACGTGGACTTCGCGCTCCTGCACAGGCCCGACACCCTGATGGAGGCCGAAGAAATCGTCGAAGCGTTCACCACCCTGCACAAGGCGGGCAAAGTGCGCCACTTCGGCGTGAGCAACGTGAACCCGTGGCAGGCGGAACTGCTGCAGTCCTGGCTCGGCGACGACCCGGCCATGAGGCTTGAAGCGAGCCAGCTGCAGTTCGGCCTGATGCACGCGCAGATGGTCAGCGACGAGCTGATGACCAACTCCGGCGCCGAAGGCATGGTCGTGGCCAACCATTCGGACGGCCTGCTGTCCTACTCGCGACTGCGCCACATGACCATCCAGGCGTGGAGCCCGTTCCAGTCCGGCACGGAATACGGCCCGTTCGTAGGCAACGAGCACTTCCCGGAGCTGAACAAGGCACTGGACGAAAAGGGCGCCAAGTACGGCGTGAGCGCCAACGCCATCGCCACCGCATGGGTGCTCAGGCATCCGGCGAAGATTCAGATCGTGCTCGGCTCGATGAACCCCACCCGGCTGGGCGAAATGCTCGACGGCGCGGACATCGACCTCGACAAGCAGGATTGGTGGGACCTGTACGTGGCCGCCGGCAACCTCATTCCGTGAGTTTTGCTTGCGATTGGCCGGTTTGCGGTCTGCGATTGGCGGGCCGCCAACCGGCCAACCTGGCAATCAGTGACCGGTCGGCAATCAGAAGAAACGGCCGGGGAAACCGGCGCTGATGGTGGCGTGACGGTCGGCGTCCAACGTGGCGCAATCGAAAACAAAAACGCTGCGCAGTTCATTCGGGTCCGCAACGAACAGCGCCGTAGCCAACCCGTCCGCCACCGCAGTCGGATAGTCGGCGACCGACGTGGATCGCACGGCAATCCACGTGGCCTCCATCTGCTGCGCGGGCAGCCCATCGACGGCATTGAGCAGATGGTGAATCGCCAGATGCGTCCGCTCGTCAACCGCCACCTCCCAATGGCGGCGACTGGGCGCGCTCGCGCAGAACGCGCCATCACGAATCTCCGCCACACCCACCGCACGGGACGAATCGTCCGGATCCTCAAGCGCCACACGAATCGGATTGGACGTGTGTGCCAGCAGGTCGCCACCGGCATCAATCACAAATTCCGGGAAGGAGCCCAGCAAACCACCCAACAAATCAACCAGATAGCCTTTGCCGCACGCGCCGAAATCCAAATGAACCGGGCCGTGCGTGACCAACGTCGTAACGTCTGAACGCACTACGTCATGCCCCCATACAGGGCGTCCACGCAAAGCGCCCAGGCGCTCGCCGGCGCCGGCCTCAACGGTGAAGCTCAGCGTGGGATCGTAACCGAGACGAATCAGATCCTCGCCCACGCACGGGTCGATCGCGCCGCGCGTGACGTCATGTAGTGTGTCGTACAAATCAAACAGTGGACCGGTCCAGTCGGGAAAATCGAAATGCCCGCCATGCTCCGCGTCTCCGATGCGCGTAACCAGCGAATCGGCGCGGAATCGCGAAAGCACATGCTCGTATCCGTCGATGAGTCGCTCCATTTCGGCACGCAGCTCCGCGGAAACAGGGCGGGCGGTCGAAATCAGCAAGCCGGTGCCGAGCGCTTTGGGAAACGCGGTGGTGCAGGGCATGCGCTGCGCGAGCGAAACGGAAGAATCCATACTCCTGATGCTAGCGCGTTCGTTCGTTGAGGATGGGGCCTTATGCGTCCACGTTTCGTCAATGCGGACGCTTGGCTGCGGAACGTTTGACGCGTGCGGCTCGCTTATGGGTGGCGGATTCCGCCGCGTCGAGTTCGACGAGCATGCTGCGAGCGTGCCACGATGTGAGATGACACGCCGAAGATGGTAAAAACAGGAATGGCGGAATTCCGCTGATTCTCCATGCGTGATACATCAAAACAAATTAAAAATCAAGACTTTTCTTTAAAAAATTTTCGTTTTACCTTGGCTTTCGGTGCGTATATCGCACACTGAGAAGTTTTGAGAAGGAAGGTTCGGAACATGTCATCCCGCGTCGCGCAGCGCCACGCAGCCGGTTCCTACGATTCGTGCGATTCGCGCGTCTCGGCTTCCGGCCGTCTCGCCGCGCTCGTCGCCGCGCTGATGATCGCGCTCGCCACGCTGTTCGCCGGCACCGCGATGCCGCAGCAGGCGTCCGCCGCCGATGACAGCCAAACGAATTTCGATTCCTGGACCGCCGCTGCGCAGAACATCGCCAAGCAGCTCGCTACCGCCGAAGACAACTACAACGACGGCGACTACGGGCAGGCCGGTACCGATTTCCAGGCCGCGCATTGGATTGGCTATGATGCGTCCAACTTCTCGAAAGTTGTCAACGACACCATTTCCGCCGAATGTCAGCAGACACTGCTCAAGCAGTTCACCGATTTGGAAGGACTCGCGTACCAGCAGGGCCAGGGGAACGCGATCGCAAACGGAATTAACGCGCTGAACGCGGACCTTAACACGGCCGCGCAGACGCTTGACGATAATGCGAACCTTGCCAATCCCAAAGCTTATGCGAAGCTGCGCGCCGAGCAGACCGCCGCGGAACGCAAGAAGCTCGACGCGGCCAAAAAGAATTCCTCCAAAGGCAAAGGCGACCGCACGTGGAGCGAAGTCGCCAGCGAAATGAACGTCATCCTCGACAAAGCATACAAAGCCGCCATCTCCGGCAAGGGCGCGGAAGGCTCCAGCCTCGTCAACAACGCGTACTACCAGTACTACGAGAAGCTCGGCTTCGAAAAGAACGTGATGAACGCCATCTCCGGCGACCGCGTCTCGCAGGTCGAATACCAGTTCAAAATGACCCGCAAAACCATGCGCGATGGCAGTTCCGACAAGGAAATCAAGAAGCTCGTCGACGACCTGAAAAGCTGGCTCGTCGAAGACGCGGCCACTCTCGACGGTGGCGCGGCCGGCAACGTCAACGCCTTCACCAAAGCCATCACCAGCTCCGCCGGACAGGCGTTCCTCATCCTGATCCGTGAGGGCCTCGAAGCGCTGCTGGTGGTGGCCGCCGTGGTGGCCTACCTCGTCAAATCCGGCAACCGGCGCTTCACCAAGTGGATCTACCTGGGCGTGCTCGCCGGTCTCGCCGGTTCCGGCCTGATCGCCGTGCTCTTCACGTTCCTGTTCGGCGGCTCCGGCCCGATTCAGGAAATCTCCGAAGGCGTGTGCGCGCTGATCGCCATGCTCATGCTGCTGTGGACCAGCAATTGGATGCTCAACAAAAGTTCCGTGGAAGCGTGGAACCGTTACATCCGCACCAAAACCGAGTCCGCCGTGGCCGACGCGCAAAACAAAGTCGCCGCCGGCGAAGGCGTGGGCCTGGGTATGGTCGTTTCGCTCGCCATGCTGAGCTTCCTAGCCGTGTTCCGTGAAGGCGCCGAAACCGTCATCTTCTACGAATCGATCTACTCGATGAGTCGCGACGCGCAAGGCATGTGGATCGGCGGCATCGCCGCGGGTGTGGTGCTGCTCGTCATCTTCCTCGTGCTGCGCTTCACCTCCGTAAAGATTCCGATTGGCCCGTTCTTCCTCGTTACGTCGATCCTGATGGCCGTGCTGGTCGTCATCTTCGCCGGCGGTGGTATCCACGCGCTCATCGAAGGTGACCTGATCGACGGCCACTACCTGTCCAGCGTGCCCACAAACGACTGGATCGGCCTGTATCCGTACGTCGAATGCCTTGCGGCACAAGCGACCGCGGCGATTGCCGTACTCGCGCTGTTCGCCGTCGGCTTCGCACGCAAACGCAAGTTGCGCACGCCTGACAATCGCAAGTAATACGCAAATTTTCCGAGATTTACCGATATTTTTTCCACATCCAACAACAAAGGAAAGAGAAATGAAGAACAAGAAGATCGCCGCTCTGCTCGGCATCCTGCTGGCCGGCTCCATGGCCTTCTCCCTGTCCGCATGCGGCAATTCCAACGATTCCGCCGCTTCGGACAAGTCCAGCGCCTCCGCGTCGGCTTCGAAGGCCGACGACTCCAGCAAGGACGATTCCAGCGATTCCGCCGGTTTCGAAGAGATCCAGGTCGATGAGAAGCACTCCGACCAGGAATGCGGCCCGCTGACCGTCAACGCCGTCTACTTCCAGCCGATCGACATGGAACCGTCCGGCATGGGCCTCAAGGCCGCCGATGCGAGCTTCCACCTCGAAGCCGACATCCATGCCAACCAGAAGGGCACCGAACTCGGCTACGGCAAGGGCGATTTCGTGCCGGACCTGACCGTCAACTACGACATCATCGACAAGACCTCCAACGCGTCCGTCGCCTCCGGAACCTTCATGCAGATGAACGCTTCCGACGGCCCGCACTACGGCGCCAACGTCAAGCTCGACAAGGCCGGCGCGTACAAGCTCGTGCTGAAGATCGAATCCCCGGAGAAGAAGGGCTGGATGCTGCACGTCGATCCGGAGACGGGTGTGAAGGGACACTTCTGGACGGAACCGATCGAGGTCACTTTCCCGGACTGGAACTATACGCCGCAGGAGTGGTGATCTCCTAGCGTAGCCCGTTCGCGGTTTCGGTATGCATTACCCGACACACTCAAGGCCGTTCGGCCAAGCTTACGGTCGGGCAATGCATACCGAAACCGCTCTCTCGCGTTTAGGGGGATGGATTCACCTCTGCGATTGTGGAGGGGGTCCGGGAAATCCTCGTATTTTAGGGGAGGGATGAGAGGGGTGGGACTCTTTGGGATGGGGCGGAATGGGAATCGTTGGGCTCTTTGAGTTGGGTTTTTGGATGAAAGGATTTTGGGATGCTGCTTCAGTTCGTAACGGTGCTGCAGGGTCTGTTGGCACCGGCGTTGCTGATCATGGCGCTGAACGTGATGCTTGCCGTCGGCGAAGGCCGAGACAAGCCGTTGAGCGCCTATTGGCGTTTCATCGGCATTGTTGTTGGATTTGCCGGTGCCGTCATCTTCGCTGCCCTGCGCGCCACGGCCGTCATCACGCAGCGCACGTTCGTCAACTATCCGACGTTGTGGTGTTGCGTGATTTTTGACGTGGCCGTGTTCGTCATCGTCTTGTTCGCCCGGCACATCACCGCTGACTGGCATAATCATCGCGCACTACTCGACGTGGCGAATTTCGTTGCCGCGCTTGCCATTGCCGCCACTACTTTTCGCGCTTTGCCTGACGTGATTCTGCGACTGACGATCTTCGTCGAGCCGGGCGATCCCATCTTCACTTCCGACATGCTGTTGCGCGCGCTCGGCTTCGCTTTGGGCGCGGCCGTCGCAATCATCGCCGCGCTTATCTTCCGCACGATGCGTTCCACCGCCGTCCGCTGGTCGTTCACGACGGCGGTGCTGCTGTTGGTCGCGCTGTTGTTCGCACAGCATTTCACCGACCTTGCGCAGATCCTCCAATCCAAACGCATCGTCAGCTTCCCGACCGCCGCCTTCCTCGCGCTCGTGTGGGGCATCAACCATCAGCGCAGCCTGACCATCGCAATGGCGCTCGTCTTCGCCATTCCGGCAATCGCCAGCATCGTCATGGGCTTCAAAGTCAAGCCGACCGGCGCCAACGAGGCGATCGCACGCACGCATATCGCGTTCCGCCGCCGCGCGAAAGCGGCCGGCGCGTTCAGCCTGGTCGCCATGATCTGCGTCACCGTGGCCCTGACGTACGGCGTCGCGCAAACGCAGAAAGTCGTCACGCTGTCGCCGCCGGAAGACTACTCGCTCGCCGACGGCGTGGCCACCATCAAATTCAGCCAGATTTCCGACGGCCACCTGCACCGCTTCGAATACCGCGCGAAGGACGGCACCTCCATGCGATTCATCATCATCAAGAAGAACGGCGGCGCGTACGGCGTCGGCCTCGACGCGTGCGACAACTGCGGCGACGCCGGCTACTACGAGAAGGACGGCAAAATCATCTGCAAGAAGTGCGATGTGGCCATCAACCTCGCCACCATCGGCTTCAAAGGCGGCTGCAACCCGATACCGTTCGACTACCAGGTCAAGCCGGGCAAAATCGTCATCCAAACGTCCACGCTCGACGCGCTGTCGAGCCATTTCCAGTGAGCGCCGAGAAAGGTAAGGGGGTGCCATGTTCTTCCTGAAAATGATCTCTCGCTCGTTCAGCCGGCAGTTCAAACGCCGTCTGCTCATCGCCGTCACCGTGTGCCTGTCCGCCACCGTCAGCGTGGCCATGCTCGGCGTGGTGTTCGACGTGGGCGACAAGCTCAACGCGGAGCTGAGCACGTACGGTTCGAATATCGTCGTGCAGCCGAAGTCCGACGCTGTGGTGAGCGATTTGTACAATACCGGCGATTCTGCTGGCTCGGCTTCGGGTAGTTCGTCCGGTTCGGACGGGGGTTCCACTTCCGACGGCTCGGCTGCGGCGGACAGCGCCGACCCGACCGCGTTTCTGAAGGAGTCGGACGCGCAGAAGATCAAGACCATCTTCTGGGCGTTCAACATCACCAATTTCGCGCCGGAATTGAACATCCACGCGGATGCGGGGTGTGTCGGTTCGGGGGCTGGTTCGGCTGGCTCTGCTGGAACGGCTGGTGCGTCAGGTGCGGCTGCTTCCGCGGCGAAATGCAAGGCGACCAACGTGCCGATCGTGGGCACGTGGTTCGCGAAAACCCTGCACATGGACTCCGGCGAGTCCACCGTGGCCGGCATGAACGGCATGCGCTCATGGTGGAAAATCAACGGAACCTGGCCGAAAGACGACAGCGAGCAGGCGATGGTCGGCAGCGCGCTCGCCGCGAAACTGGGCGTGAACGTCGGTGACAGCGTTACGCTCGACAAGACGATCGCCGTCGGTGCGGACGACAATACGAACGGAGGTACCGGGAAAACCGGCAAATCCTCCACCGAACGCAATCGCGTGAAAGTGAAAATCGTCGGCATCTTCGATTCGGGCGATTCCGACAACAGCGCCATTTATATGCCGTCCATCGCCGCGCAAACGCTTGCGAATCTGCCGAATTCCATCGACAAGATTGAAGTCAAGGCGCTCACCACGCCCGACAACGACCTCGCGCGCAAGGCGTCGAAGAATCCGAACGCGCTCACGCAGGACGAGTGGGAGACGTGGTATTGCACCGCGTATCCGTCGTCGATCGCGTACCAGATCGAAGAGGTGCTGCCGGGCGCGGTGGCCAAGCAGGTGCGCCAGGTGGCCGCGCTGCAGGGCGATGTGCTGAACAAGACGCAGGCGGTGATGGTGCTGATGACCGTGCTGTCGCTGGTTGCCGCCGCGATCGCCGTGGCGAACCTGATGGCCGCGTCGATTGGCGAACGTGGTTCGGAATTGGCGCTGTTGAAGGCGATCGGCGCCACGGACGGCGCGGTTTCGCGCCTTATGCTCGCCGAAACGGCGGTGATTTCGCTGGTTGGTGCGATTGCCGGTGCGCTGCTTGGCTCGGGCGTTGCACAGATCGTGGGGCACGTGGTGTTCGGCTCGGGCATCACCATGCGTCCGATGGTGTTCGTGTTGGTTTTCGTGTTGCTGGCGGTCACTGTGCTCGTGGCCTCGCTTTCGTCGATTCGGGCGATTCTGGGTTTGCGTCCGGCGGAGGTGCTGCATGGTAGGTGAGTTGTGCTTGGCTTTCGTAGGGGGTGTGCGATGACGAATCGCAAGATGTTCTTCACCATGCTGTGGGGCGCGGTGTTCCGCCGTCGCTCCCGTGCGATGATGGCCGTGATCGCGTCGCTCGTCGGCGCGGCCACGCTGTTCTGCCTTGCATCCGTGTGCGTCGCGGTGCCGCAGCAGATGAACGAGGAAATGCGCGCGTACGGCGCGAACCTGATTGTCACGCCCGCGTCCGCAACGGGCAAATCGCAAGGCATCGATACTGCAACCGTACGCAACGTGACGGCGCTCATCGGCGCCGGACACAGCGTGAAATCAGCCGCATACCGGTATGAGAGCGTGCGCATCAATTCCGCGCCGTACACCATCGCCGGCGTGGACGTGAAAGCCGTCCGCGCGCTCAATCGCCATTGGAACGTAACGGGCGACTGGCCCGGCGCAGACAACGTGATGGTCGGCCGCGACGTCGCCGACGCGCTCGGCGTGAAAGTCGGCAGCCGTGTCACCATCGGTTACCGCGCCGCCGACGCGTCTTCTTCAGCGTCTTCTTCCGCGTCCGCAAAATCCGATTCGGACGAATCAACTGAAACGGCAGAATCGTCCGCGCAGGGCACGCAGAGTACGCAAACTACGCAAGGCGAACAGACCACGCAAGCCACGGAAAACGGCCGCGTCTCGTCCGACATCATGGATAACAACGGCACCGAATTCCGCATCTCCGGCATCGTCGACACCGGCGGCAACGAGGATTCCATCATCTACGCCACCACCGCGGACGTGGCCAAACTCGCCGGTTCCAAGCGCGGCGCCGACGTGGTCGAATACTCCGTGAACGCCATGGGGGATGAGCTGAACGCCATCGTCAACAGAATCAACAAAAATACAAACACTGCCGTCAAAGCGCAGACCGTCACCAGAATCACCTCGTCCGACACCCGCATCATCGCCATGCTGCAGACCCTGTTCTGGATTGTCTCGCTCGTCGTGCTCGTGCTGACGCTTGTCGGCGTGGGCACCACCATCAGCTCCATCGTGAGCCAGCGTCGCAACGAAATCGGCCTGCGCAAGGCCCTCGGCGCCGATTCACGCGCCATCGGCGTCGAATTCTACGTGGAATCCGGCATCTACGGCTTGATCGGCGGTCTGCTCGGCACTGCTATCGGCTATGTGCTGGCGCGTGTGCTGTGCGCCACCGTCTTCGGTCGCGCGATCGGCTTCGACTGGCTGCTCGGCGCCGGCTCGCTGCTGCTGAGCGTGGCGATCGCCGTCATCGCCTCCATTCCGCCGGTCCGCCGTGCCACCCGTATCGACCCCGCCATCGTTTTGAGGGAGGAATAATCATGGAAAACGACCACATGTTGCTTGAACTTGACCATATTTCCAAGATTTATGGTGATTTGCACGCTGTAGACGACCTGAGTCTGACCGTTCCGCAAGGGCAATGGCTGGCGATTGTCGGCTCGTCCGGTTCCGGCAAAACCACGCTGATGAACATGATCGGCTGCATGGATACGCCGTCGAAGGGTTCCGTCATGCTTGAAGGCCGGCGATTGGAGGATTTGAACGCCCGCCAGCTTGCCGATGTGCGTAAGAACATGATAGGACTCGTGTTCCAGAAGTTTTACCTCGTGCCGCATCTGACGGCGGTGGAGAACGTGATGGTGGCGCAATACTACCATTCTGTAGTCGATGAGAAGCAGGCGATGGAAGCGCTGGAACGAGTGGGATTGAAGGAGCGTGCGCATCACCTGCCCGGCCAGCTGTCCGGCGGTGAGCAGCAGCGCGTGTGCATCGCCCGAGCGCTCATCAACTGCCCGAAGCTGATTCTCGCCGACGAGCCGACCGGCAATCTCGATGAGAGGAATGAGAAGATCGTGCTCGACCTGTTCCGTCAGCTGCACGAGCAGGGCACTACGATCATCGTCGTGACGCACGATGCGCTCGTCGCCTCCTGCGCACAACGCGAAATCATGCTCAACCACGGTGTGCTCGTCGGCGAGCAGTGGAACGACGAGGAGGCGAAACGCGCGTACGAAGCGGCCGGCGGCAAGCCCGCATTCACCGGTTCCGCCGCGGAAGGCGCGCAGAACGGGGGTATTGCGATTTCGTTCGCCGACCCCACGAAAGCCGCGAAAACCGGCGATACGGACGCGGCCAACGTTGCCGTTGCGGCTGGCGTTGCCGACGATACGGACGTAGAGCCCGACGTCACGAAAGGGGAGCAGGCATGAGCACCGCACAATCGAACGCAGTCAAAGTCATCGCACTGTCCGCGGCGAGTATCGCGCTGTTGTCGGCATGCGGCGAACCGAAGGCAACGCCGATGGACGACGAATACGCCGGCAATTCCGGCGAAAGCGTGCAATCGCAGGAAGAGAAGTCGAAAACTGACGGCAAGGCGTCCGGCGACACGGCAGACGACGGCGACGCCACCAAAAACCGTGCCGACGCGAATTCCGCAACATCCGACAAGCAGGACACCGGCAACTACGCGGATGGCGACTATTCGATCAACGGCCAGTACGGGCCGGTCGGCGAGGATACCATCGACGTGCATCTGACCGTTAAGGACCAGAACGTGACGGCCGTGGAAATCGTTGGGCATCCGTTCACGTCCATCTCCAAAAAGCATCAGAACGACTTCGCCAGAGCCGTACCGGACGCGGTGGTCGGCAAGCCGTTGAAGGATCTCAAAGTAGACAAGCTCGCCGGCGCCAGCTGGACCTCCGAAGCCTTCAACAAGGCGTTGGAAGTGGCGCGTCAAGAAGCGTCAATCCAATAGCCCATTCCTTCTGAAACCGACACGGCACGTCCGTCTTGCGTCGGTGCGGACGGTTTTCCTGTGGTTACCGTGCGGATTCGGCGCATACGTTCGGCCAGAGCAACGTGGCCATGTTCTCGGCCCAGGAATCAGGCTTGCGTTCCTTGCCGGATTGCCGTTCCCCTCCGGCTTCCTGCCCCGCCAACGCTTTGCAAGCCAGCATGGAACCCAGCACCGTGCTGAACAGGAACGTGTAGTCCAAACGGTTTTGAAACACTCCGTCGGCGATGCCACGTTCCATGAACCCCACGAACCGTTCTTCGGCCGGCGCCAGCACTTGTGCTGCGATCGCCTTCAGCGTGGCGTTGTCGGAAGACAGCACCACGCCCACGGCTTTCAATCCGAGTTCGCTGTCGAAGCAGTCCTGGATGCGTCGCAGCATGGTGGCCAGTCCGCTCCGCGACGGCTTCAAATCGTTGAAATTCGGTAGTCCGGCAACTTCCGGTTGGATGCGTTGCAATAAATCGTCGGCGTTTCGGTAGCGTCGGTAGATTGTGGTCTTTGCTACCCCTGAACGTCGTGCGACCTCTTCGATGGTCACCGCTCCGATACCATCGGAAATCACTATCCCCAATGTGGCTTTCATGATTTTGCGGTCGGTTTGCTCCCGTAATCGCTCACGTCGGCCACGTACTGTGCCGACGTCTTCCTGCGTGGTTTTTTGCACCGTCTTCCGCGTGCCCTCTTGCGTGGTTCCGCCCATCATGCCGCGATCACTTTCGTGCTTTCCAGCTTGCTTACGTACCAATGGTTGAACTTGACCAGTGGAATGCGCAGTAGCAGGCCTATCAGCAGTAGCGGCGGAATGAACAGCAGTAGCGCGCCGATCGCAAACCAGTAATCGTTACTGTAGATTCCGCCGATCGCCGCGCGCATTGCTGTGATTGAATGCGTCGCAGGCAGGAACGGGCTGATGCCGCTGATGATTTTCGGCAGCACGGCCAGCGGATATGCGCCGTTCGCTCCGGAGATCTGCATGACGAGAAACAGCACGCCGATGGCTTTGCCGACGTTGCCGAAGCTGGCCACGAGCGTGTAGATGAAGAACGAGAACACTAGGCTGCTCACCCAGCCGGACAGCATGAACAGCAGCGGATGCACCGCCTGGACATGGAGGAACAGCAGGCTGCCTCCCAAGGAGAACGTGCTCTGCAATAGTCCGATCACGCCGAACACACCGTAATGTCCGAGAAACAGCTGATGCGGTTTCGGGTCGCCGAGTTCCTTGCGCACCTTACGCGAGACGGTGGTCTTGAGCGTCACTGCCATGAGCAGCGAACCGACCCACAGCGGCAGGATCGTGTAGAACGGTGCCATCTGCGAACCGAAGTTCTTGACTGGGAACACCGCGTTGCGTTTCACTTTTACAGGGGCTGCAAGCGCGGCGGCCAACGAGTCGGTATTATCGCTGAGCACATCTTTGACGGCGCTCATATCGCCGCTGTTCAGCGCATCGGTCAATGTTCCTGTGAATGCGCCCAGTTTTTTGCCCGCGCCGGCCAGACTATCGGCGGTGGAATCCAACACGCTGCTGATGGCGGTCAGATTCTTATCCGCGGTCTTGGTGGTGCCGTTCAGATTGCCCAGCGCGCCTTTCAGATCGGCCGCTGTGGCATTGAGCGCGGTGGTGGTGCTGGTAATGGACGTGGCGATATCGTCAAGTTGCGGTTTCAGTTGGCTCTCATAGTCGGTTTTGATGCCACTGACGGACGTTGCCGCCTGCTGCGCCAGTTTCTTGATCTCCGCACGTTCGGCCGTGGTATCGCTTACTTTGGCGTCGATGTTGTCGGCGCTGCCATTCAGCGCCGATGCTAGGTCGTTGAGCTGTGTGATGGTGGTGCCGACGTTGGTTTTGAGATGGTCGATGGCGTTCCTCACCGCTTCCGGCAGCTTTTCGTTTGCGCTGAGCGCGTCGAGCGAATCATAGATCTGCTGGTAGCTTTGCGCCTGCTTGCTGATGTTCGTGGCCTGGTTGCGTAATGCGTTGGCGGTGTTGCCGGCCTGCGTGCCCGCATTGCCGAATAGGCTGTCCACATCTGCTTCCATGGCTGTGAAGCTGTTGGCGGAATCAGTCAGAGCCGTGCCCAGCGCGGTGGTGCCGGTCTTCAACGCGCCCGTCAGATCCTCCACGCCGCTGCCGGCTTGCTTGAGTGTTGTTCCTACGCTTTTCGCATTGCCGCTGACATTGGCGATCAGACCGTCGGAGGACTCAAGCAGATGCCGTGCGCTTTGGGTCAGCGTGCTGAACGTGCGGAGCGTTCCGGAAGCGTCGGTGAGCGTTTCCGCGAAGTCGCTGATATTGCTGTTGAACTGCGTGAGTTGTTCCTGCGCGGCTGGCTTGTCGAGTTGGTTGGCGAGCTGCGATGCCACACTCAGCGCGGTGCTGGTCAGTGTTTCGGAGAACGTCTCGTTGACCTGCGCGCTGACCGTATCGGCGCCTTGGCCTGTGATCTTCGGAGCCAAGGCGTTCTTCTTTTCATTGTTGTAGTAGGCGATTTCGGCGTGGTTGCCATCGGATGCGAAGAACGTCATCATACGGGTGCTGAAGTTCTTTGGAATCACCACAGCTGCGTAATATTTGCCGGATTTGGTGCCGTTGATGGCTTCTTTTTTGGTGGTGAAGGTCCAGTCGAGCTGATTGTTGGAACGCAGCGTGTTAACCACTTGGTCGCCGATGTTGATCTTCACTGGAATGAGGTCGGACCGGTATCCGTCGTCCTCATTGGCTACGGCGAATTTCAGATTGCCGGTATTGGCGAACGGGTCCCAGCTGGCGGCCACGTTGAACCATGTGAAGATGCCGGGGATCACAACGAGTCCGATGACGATGATGATGGAGACGACGTTGCTGGTGATTCGCCGGATGTCGCCGACGAACAGTTTCCAGATGGTTTTCATGCGTTGCTCCTTTCCTCGTTGTTTTCGTTGTTTTCGGTTGTCTCGGTGGTCTCGGTAGTCTCGGTGGTGTCCGTGGCGGCATCGTTCGCGGCGGCGCTTGGACCGGTCGTCTGCATTTTCTGCACCAGTATGGCGATTCCGTCATCTTCATTGTGGTTGACGCCCGTCACGTTTTCCGTCGTTTCTTTGATGACGCTGGTATTGCGATTATCGGATGTCGTGCGTTTGCCGCTGGTGCGTTTTCGCGTTTTGCGCAGCAGTCTGTTCCGCCGTTCCTGTTGCGCCCGCTTTTTGCGACGGATGCGTGCCGCTTGGCGCTCCACCAGCATGGATCGGATCGATTCATCGCTCAAATGGCCGAGCTCCACTTGACGGTTCAGATTATCGCGCATGTATTCGATGACCATGAGGAAGCCCATGATGAGCAGAATCCAGACGACCCACGTGGCCAGTACCACCACTTTCTCTCCGTTGGTGAACGAGAACACCGCCGCCAGAGTTACCGGAACTACGAATCCGATCACCAGAGCTCCGCGCTTGAGTTTCGGGTACAGTTCCGCGAACCGACTTGCGCGTTCCTCGATCACCTCGCGGTAACCGCCTTTGTCGGCCAGCACCTGAATGGCTTGGGACATGTTGTATCCGCGTTCCGGAAGCTCCACTTCCTCGCCGATAATCATGTCGCTTTCCTTGATTTCGCGGGCGAACAGTCGGTTGAGGTTGACCAACAGAGGACGGACCACCAGACCGATGACGAACGCCATGGCGGCAAACAGCAGCAGCGTGCCGATCGCCTTGGTCCAATGGCCGTCGTAGAAGCCGGCGATGGTCTCGCGGAATGCGTCTATCGAATAGCTGAATGGCACGAACGGATAGACCATGCGGAAGAATTTCGGCATCATCTCGATCGGATACAGGCCGGAAGCGCCTGGAATCTGCACGATCACCAACGCCACGCACAGGCCCTTGCCGATGTGCATGAACGTGGTGGACAGCGCGTACGTGATGCTCAGATATACCAGCGATGTGATCATGCCGGTCAGTATGAACAGTGGCGCGCAAGCCGTCTGCACGCCGAGTATCAGATCGCCAACGGTGCAGATCGCGCCTTGAATGACGCCCATCGTGCCGAGCAACAGGTATCGGGCCAGATACTTTTCGGTTGCGGTCGGATCGAGACCCTCAAGCCCCTCGTCGTCCACCTCCACTTTGTAGATCACCACAAAGGCGAACGCGCCCACCCACAGTGCCAGATTGGTCATCAGCGGAGCCATGCCGGAGCCGTAGGAGTTGACGGGATACACGTTCTTCGTGTCGATTACGGTCGGGGACTCCATGAACGAGGCGATCTTATCCGCGTCAAGCGAACCGCTGCCGGTCAACGATGCGAGCAGATCCGCAGTGCCCAGCGCCTTCAGGTCGGTGCTGACGGTGGTGAGCTTCGTCTCCATCTTCGCCAGCTGCTGGTCGGTTTGCTCAAGGCCGATGCGGGTGTCTGACGCCACTTGGTCGAGTTGGTCGAGCACGATGTTGGTTTGCCTGACCACGCTGTCCTGGCTGGTCACGGTGCCGGCAAGTGTTCCGGCCGTCCCAGCCAGCGAGCCCAGCGCGGAATTCAGTCGCGGCAGTGCGCCTGAATTGATGGCGTTGCGCGCCGTGCCTGCGCTTTTGAGCGAGTTCTGCGTGCCTATGTTGAAATCGGTGGACAGTTTGGATACGCTGCCGGCTGTGGCCTGTGTGTTCTCGCTCAGGGTTTTGAGGTCGGCGAGTGTTCCGGCTGCCGTGTTGTTGGTATTCTCCAGTTTGCTGATGATTTGCTGGTATTGCGCGTTGTCGCTGGCGGATTTGAGCTTCTCGAGCAGTTTCGCATTGCTGTCGGTGATGTTTTGCATGCCGGTCACCGCCTGCTGCGCCGATCCACTTGCCGCGGATACCGCCGACGAGATCTGGTTGATGCTGGCTGTGGATTGCGCCGTCGCTTGGGAAACAAGTCCGAATCCGGTTTCCAGCGCGCTGTTGGCGTTGGACGAAAGCGTGTTGAGCTGGGTTTGCGCTGTGCCGATGGCGGTGGATGCGCCTGCTAGTCCTCTGCCTGCGCTCGCCGCGGCCAGCTGCACGTCGTTCAGGGCATTGCGTGCTGCTTTTGTCTGCTGTGGCACATTGGCTAACTGGGTGTCGAGATCCGCGATTGCGGAGCGGATCGTGCCTACGTTCCGCTTGGTGTTGTCGAGTTCGCCGATGGTTTCGTTGGCGATGGCGTTGGTGTTGCCGCTGATGGTGCCGTTGGCCGAGTTGACGGCTTTGACGAGCACGTCGCTGACGGTGGAGACGAAGGTGTTGTTGACGGTGCGGTCGACCACGGTCGCGCCTTGGTCGGTGATTTTCGGTGAAATCGGACTCGCCTTCTCGTTCACGTAATATTCGAGCGTGGGGCGATGCTTGCTGTTGGTGACGACGTTGGCCAGATCTTCGCTGAAGTCGGAAGGGATGACGATTGCGGCGTAGCAGTCGCCCGACTCCACCGCTTCCATCGCGTTGGCTTTGCCCATGAACTCCCAGCCGAGCTGGTCGTTGCTCTTCAGCGTGCCTTCGATTTGATCGCCGAGATTGACTTTGCCAAGCAGCGCGTTGTCTGTGCCTTCGTCCATGTTGGCCACGGCCACTTTGATGCTGTCCGTGTTGCCATAGGGATTCCAGAACCCGTAGATGTTGAACCATGCGTATAGCGGGGGAATGAGAATCAGGCCGATCATAATCACCCACGCGGCGGGTACGGTGACCAATCGTTTGAAGTCACGGCGCAGGATCTGCAGTACGTTGTGCATTGTCTCTCCGGGTTGGTGAATCATTCCTCTCATAGCGATACGTATTTCGTAGCGCTACGCGGTACGTATCGTATAACGCGCTCCGGGACAATCGCCATCGCGTTTCATGGATGACGGAAATCGGGTCGAGTACTGCGGCAAAGCCTCGGCAAAACCATCGCCGGCTGACGTAGCCCCTTCCGCTCACGTCCGTGACAAATCGCCATTTCTGTATGTCCGTGAGCGAAAGGTGGTAATAAATCGCTATTTTCCGTCCGTATTTATACCCCCATTCGCTCACGATGCGCTATACATCGCCATTTCTTGCGGACGTGAGCGAAAGGTGGTGTGCGAATGGCGATTGCAGCCAGCTGACGTCCCCCTCTTTTGCTCGCGTCCGCCAATAATCGCACCTGAACCGCTTTTCTTGCGGCGGATATTGCCTACGTTTGGTAGCGTGGGCTGAAGGAAGGAGCGGCATATGAGCGAAACCGCACAATCTGAATCACGATCCGAGGATTCCGCCGCGGGCAAGACGGATGGAGAAATCAAGGCGATTGCCGCCGAAACCGAAATCGCGGCTATCGAAGAAGGCGGAAAGCAGGGCACTGGCGAAGTCGGCAATCCCGCTGACCGTCGTCTGCCGTTAATCGTTCGCATTTACGGCATCGTCATGCTTATTGAAGGCGTGGTGACGCTGCCGTTCATTGTGTTGGCGTGCCTGTACTCGATTCGCGCGGTGTTTTCCGGCAAAGTGGCGTTCGATGCGCTCAGCCTCACCGCGATTCTGTCGGTGGTTCACGCGGCCGTGCTGCTGGTCGCCACCGCGTGTCTGGCGGTGTTCGGCGTGATGCTCATTATGAACAAGCGTCGGCATATCGCGCAATGGACGTATCTGATGATTCCGCTCACCCTTGCCGAAGGCTTGCTGTCGCTGGCATTGCAGGGACTTGGTGTGAATTTGATCGGCCCGGCTATCCAGCTTGTCGTGCTCATAGCCCTGCATGTCACTGCCGATCCGTCGCTGCGTGAGGAGCGTCGTCTGCAGTTCGCGCTTCGACGTATGGATGCCCGTAGCGCGTACGAAAGTGCGGCTTCCCGAGGAATGGCCGGCCGTGATTTGACTGGCAGGGGCTATATTTCGCTGGATTTCTTCAATCTGTTCTGGCTGTTCACCATTGGTTGTGTGTTCGGTTTGGTGATCGAAACCATCTACCATTTCATCCTGTTTGGCGAATACCAGGACCGTGCGGGCTTCCTATGGGGGCCGTTCTCGCCCATCTATGGTTTCGGCGTGGTGATCGTCACCGTGTTGCTCAACCATTTGTGGCAGTCGAATTGGTTGCTGATTTTCTGCTCAAGCGCGGTGATCGGTGGCGCGTTCGAATATTTCACCAGCTGGTTCATGCAGGCCGCGTTCGGTATTCGCGCATGGGATTACACGGGGCAATGGCTTTCGATTGACGGGCGTACATCCGGCAAATACATGTTCTTCTGGGGCGTCCTCGGCTTGGTTTGGGTCAAGTTGATTCTGCCGCGATTGTTGCGATTGATCCAGCGTATTCCGTGGAAGATTCGCTATTCGTTGACGCTGGTCTGTTTCATACTCATTTTCGTTGATGGCGTGATGACGCTGATGGCGCTTGACGCTTGGTATTCCCGCATGGCTGGGGTTGCGCAGAATTCTCCTGTTTCGCAGTTTTTCGCCACGTATTTCAATGATGATTTCATGGCGCATCGTTTTCAGACCATGACGATCGACCCTTCCACCGCAGGGCGTATGTAGGCGGTGGAAGGGTTTTCGGGCGGCTGGCTGGACGGCGTTCCGGCTGGCCGCTTTGCCTTAGATGGGTAATTGCCGCAGAAATAGGATTGCTGCTGTTTGGGTCCGCACGCCTATGCGGCGATGCTTTGCGCCAGCTGATGGATGAGATCGGGGCGGTGTCCGCTCCATGAGAAGTTTGGTGAGATGACCACCGGAATCTGCTTGAATCCGGCGTTCTTGATTTGTTCGAAGGTTGATGGGTTCTGCGTCAGGTCGACCGCCACATACCGCACGCCCAGTTTGGAAAGTTCCTGTTCGGTGGCCTTGCACTGAGGGTTGCTCGGATTGGTGAAGACGGTCACGGTCATTCTTTTCCTCCCTATGCAAATCGGCTTCCTTTGGTGTGGAAAGCCTTGTCGGCCACGTTTTTTGATTTTGCCTGGCTGAGCAGGCCGTTCATCAGTATACACTACCTGTAGTGGCGTTTCGTACGTTTGCCCACTGTATATAGTGGGGAATTTCCCGTAATACCGAATCTATACGAACAAATGTTCGATATATTCGAGTCTATCATTATCCTCGATTGCGCCACGCCGGTTGCATGCGTATGGTCCGTCCGCGAATCGCCCGCGGGCTGTTCGCTATTCATTTCGGAACACATATTGCGATTTCGCTCGTTTTCTTACGATTGTGAGCGAAAGGTGGTGCCGCATAGTGCGGTAGGGGGTATAAATCGCCTTATTTTCCATACTTTTCGGCGCACGTCGCGAAATAATCGACCGAAATTGCGATTCGTGAGCGAAAGAGGGTGCGCGATATGGTGCGTTCCGTATTGAAGTGCTGAGACCTCATCCCGAAACAAATGAAAAAGTCCTGAGAACCATCGGCTTCCAGGACTTCGAACCTGTGCCCCCCGTGGGATTCGAACCCACAACCCACGACTTAAAAGGACGCTGCTCTAACCGTTGAGCTAGAGGGGCAACAGCAACACAGTATACAGCATATTCGGACCAATCGCCACCACGGGCGTCGGACGGGCGTCGAAATGGCCTTCGGAGTGTTGGTGTGCCTACAATCGAAACCATGTCATGTACCACAATTCTTGTAGGCAAAAAAGCAAGTTACGACGGTTCGACCATCATCGCCCGAGATGACGACTCTGGTTCGGGACGTTACGATCCCAAGAAATTCGTAGTCGTCGCACCGCAGGAGCAGCCGCGGCACTACCGCAGTGTGCTGAGCCACGTTGAAATCGACCTTCCCGACAATCCATGCCGGTACAGCATCGTACCGAACGTGCTTCCAAATCGTGGAATCCTTGCGGAAGCTGGCGTCAATGAACGCAACGTGGCCATGAGCGCCACCGAAACCATCGCCGTCAACGAGCGCGTGCTCGGCGCCGACCCGCTGGTCGCACTGCAGCCGGCCGACGAAGCCAATGGTAAGCCGGAAACCCCAGGCGGCATCGGCGAAGAAGACATCATCACCCTCGTGCTGCCGTACGTCAACACCGCGCGCGAAGGCGTGAAACGTCTGGCCGAACTGCTCGAAACGTACGGAACGTACGAATCGAACGGCATCATCATTTCCGACGTGGACGAAATCTGGTACGTCGAAACCATCGGCGGCCACCACTGGATCGCCCGCCGCGTGCCGGACGACAAATGCGCGATCATCCCCAACCAGCTTGGCATCGACTATTTCGATTTTGATGACGCCTTCAGCGACGCACGTGAATTCATGTGTAGCGCCGATCTGCAGGAATTCATCGAAACGCACCATCTTGGGCGCGCAGCGGGTACGCAGGGCGGCATGAACGGCGGCCACTGCAACCCGCGTATCGTATTCGGCACCGCCACCGCGAAGGACCACATCTACAACACGCCACGCGCCTGGTACATGTACCGCTATCTCGATCCGGCCGACGCGGAAAACCTTACCCCTGAATCGGACGATATTCCATGGTGTCTCGAACCGGAGAATGCCGTGACCGTCGAGGATGTCGACTTCCTGCTCGGTTCGCACTTCGAAGGCACCCCGTATGACCCGTACGGCACGCAGGGAACTGAGGAAAGCCGCCATCGCTACCGTCCGATCGGCATCAACCGCACCGGACACATGGTGGCCATGCAGATTCGCCCGTACGCGCCCGTCGAAAGCCGTTCGATCATGTGGATTTCGTACGGTTCCGGCGCGTTCACCACGTCCGCCCCGTTCTATGCGAACGTCGACGACACCCCCGCCTACCTGCGCGACACCACGCCGGAAGTCTCCACGGACTGCCTGTATTGGACGAACCGCCTGATTGCAACGCTCGCCGACGCGCACTTCTACGAGACCAGCAACGCGGTCGAGGGCTTCTCGGAAGATGTCCGTTCCTTCGGCCACCGTCTGGTGGAACGTACGGATGATGCGCTTGCGATTGGTGGGTCGGCGACTGGGGCTGGTGGCGCTGGTTCTGGTGCCGGTTCTGCGGTTGGCGGTTCTGGTTCTATGTCTGGTGCTGCGGTTGATTCCGGTTCCGATGGGCTTGCTAGTCCTACATCTGTTCCGGCCCGTCTTGCGGCGGCTAACGACGAAATGGCGGAATACCTGCGATCGCGCAATACGAAGCTGCTCGGCGACGTGCTGTACACGTCCAGCAATCTCATGCACAACAGTTTCGCCATGTCGGATCGCTGGAACTAAGCCCGCTGGTGCTTTCCGTGTCCGTTTCTCCCGAATCGGACACACAGGCATCAAAATGAAGCGCTCCTGTGTCCGAATCACCAGAAACGGACACAGGAGCGCCTAGCCGATCGCAATAATCGCAATACTCACGCAATATCGCGTAAACCCTCTATCGCGCGAAACCTGCGAAACCCGCGAAACCCGCGCGAAATCAGTTGAACCCGACCACATGTTCCGCCACGAAATATCCCTTTCGGATCACGAACCGGCCGAGCGAACCGTGCAGGTTCAGCGCACGTGACATCGCCTTCTTGCGCACGTCCGCGTAAATCGTCGGCGAATATGCCTCGATATCCGCCCACATGGCCTTCTTCTTCTCGTAATTCTCCGGCTCGCGCGACAGGATCATGAAGACACTCGCCACGGAGCTTTCAATCGCAAGAAAATGAATCATGTAGCGGTATAGGCCGTCTGGCACCGTACCACGTTCGGGGGTGGCACGCACCATGCATTGGTTGACGAGCCGCAGCTGGTCCACACGTCGGATCATCACGTCCGTCTGCACGCTCTGCCCGTCGCGGCCGATGAAATAGTGATAGAACGGCGTATCCACGTATTGCAGCGACTTGACCCACGGGAACGGCTGGTAGGCGTAGATGAAGTCCACGTAGAACGTGTGCTCCGGCAGCTGCATTTTCGATTCGCGCACCACGGCGGTACGGTAGATCAGCGCGTGCATGAGAATGTATTCGGTCAGGCCGAAATGTCCCAGATCGTCCCAAGTGAGCCGCTTGCCGGGCTCCATGGCATGCCGGAAGTTTACGACGTGCTTGTTGCGTTTGCCCACCTTGTCGTACACGTAGTTGGTGACGAGCATGTCGAGCGGCTCGTCCTTATCGACCTCGCCGCGCAGCACGGCCATGACCTGTTCGAGCGATTCCGGGCCTACCCAATCGTCCGCGTCCACGACCTTCACGTACATGCCGCTCGCCGCCGCGATGCCGGTGTTGACCGCGCCGCCGTGGCCCTTGTTCTCCTGATGGATCGCGCGCACGATTCCCGGATTGCGCGCCTCGAACGTCTTCGCCATCTCCAGCGTGCCGTCGGACGAGCCGTCATCCACGATCAGCACTTCGATGTCGTCGTTGCGCTTCGACGCGATCAACGATTCGACGCACCGTTCCAGGTATTCCGTCATGTTGTACGCGGGCACCACGAAGGTGAGCGTCTTCTTCTCCTGCATATTCTTCCTCGGATCGGGCTCGTGTCGGGCCGTGCGGCTGGCCGACCGCTCCGGCCAAAAGCATAACGAAACTAACGTAGCACCATGTGCGGTTCCGGGGCGCGGTTTTGCACACAAACGGCACCCTGAAATACGCAATCTGCACCTGAAATTTCCCCTAGGGTCATTTCGGGTGACGGTATGTCAGTTTTCGTCAATTGTTGATTGTTTTTGCGATTCGTGCGGGCTTTGCGGGTTTTGCGATTCGTTCGTCTCGTCTGATTCGTCTGATTCGTCTGCCGCTTGCGATTTGCCTACTGCTTGCGATCCGTCCGTCACGGTCGTCCCGTCCGTCGCGTCATCTCCCGCAGCAACCGCCTTCTCCTGCGATTTCGCGGCCTTCTTGCCCTGCTTCTCCTGCTTGGCGATCGCCTTCGCTTCCTGCGCGGCCTGCTTTTCCGCCTCGCGGGCGGCCTTTTCGCTTTCGTAGCGCAGTTCCGGCTTGGCTTCCATGCGGCTCAGCCCATACCATGCCAGGTTCACGATATGCGCGGCGAGCTGCTCCTTGCTGAGCTTGCGTTGGTCGGCCCAGTATTGGCAGGTGTACACGGTCATGCCGATGAGCATCTGCGCGTAATACGGCACGCTTTTGGCCGGCAGATGCTGGCGTTTGAACGCGTCGGTGAGAATGTCCTCGACGCGTACGGCAATGTCTCCAAGCAGCGAATTGAACGAGTTGGACGGGTCGGTTTTCGGCGAATCGCGCGTGAGCACGCGGAAGCCTTCGGCGTTCTCCTCCACGTAGGTGAGTAGCGCAAGCGCGGTGCGTTCCACGATTTGGCGCGGATGCGCCTGCGGGTCGGACAGCGCGTTGATGAGAACGTCGGTGAGCGCGCGCATCTCGCGGTCCACCACCACGGCGTACAGGCCTTCCTTTCCTCCGAAATGTTCGTAGACGATGGGTTTCGACACTTTTGCGGTCGAGGCGATCTCTTCCACGCTCACTGCTTCGAATCCCTTGGCCGCGAACAGCGACCGACCGATTTCGATAAGCTGTTCGCGCCGCTGGTACGACGTCATTCTGGATGTATTGGCCATACTGCCTAGTTTTTCACGCCCCGTGGATAGCCCCTTGACCGTCCGATCCTCACGTATCGTCAGTTTCTGCGGAATCGAACACGTGTGTCATATTGACAATGCTCCATTATGGCTTTAATATATTTAATAAATAATAAATTTTATTAAAAGGGGTGATGTGGACCATCTACCAGAATGGTTGGCCAACCTTGCGGAGGAGGATTTGGCCTTCATTAAGAACTTCGTGCTATCGTCAGGATCTCTGAAGCAAATGTCTCAGCTGTATCAAGTCTCCTACCCGACCATGAGGCTCCGGCTTGACAGGCTTATCGAAAAAATACGGTTGAACGACAACGAGACGGAGGATCCATTCATCCTCTTGGTGAAGAGTCTCGCCATCGACGATAGATACGACGTCGACACGGCTCGAATACTCATAGACGAGTACAGAAAGAGAAGGGATGAATCATGAGCTGGACATGGATCGCATTATTAATCGAGATCCTAGGCATAATCGCCGTATTCGTTCTGGTCTTCCTCATCGCGAGGAGCCTGATTCGCTACGCAAATTCCCTAAAGAAAGGAGACGGTTCTTCAAAGCAGGCAGCAGAAGACAAAAAAATCACTCTTCACGATTTGTAAAGATCGTTACCAGGCATATCACCTGCACGCATAGCTACAACGAGGTAAAAATGCGTAATAATTAGGTACTCACTTCAATGCCTTGCATGGTAGAGCACCTTATTCCTTTGGTGAATCGGACATTCGTGGTGCGTCCGCGGGGCGGAGGCAGCGTGTCCGTTGCGCTTTTTAGGCTGGAGCCATGGATACGAATGTGATTATTGCGATTGTTGTGGCCGTGGTCGTCATCGCGGCCATCATCATTGGCGCATGGTGGTTCGGCAAGGCTTCGAAACGGTCCGTGGAACGGGCCACCGACGAGGCCGTGGCAAAGGGAGTGCAGCTCGCCACCGAAGACACCGAGCACGCCGGCAATGCCGATGCCGACCATACGCAGCATGCCGAAGTGAGCGCGGCCTCGGCTGAGGTTGCCGGAACGGCGGCGGTCAAGGCACAGAAGCCGTCTGTATCTGCAGTAGCGTCCGCGGCCGAGGAACCTCCCGTCGCGAAAACCGTGGTGGAAACCCCTGAAGCTGCCGGCACCCGCATGCAGCGCCTCAAGGCGCGCCTGTCCAAGTCGGGCAATCCGTTCGGCAAGGCCCTGTTCAACATCCTCGCCAAGGATCAGCTCTCCGAAGCCGACTGGGAGGACGTCGAAGACACCCTCCTGCTTGCCGACGTGGGCGCGGAAGCCAGCGAACAGCTCGTTGAGGAACTGCGCAACGACGCCCGCATCGCCGGCCAATCCGACCCTGCCGAAGTGCGTGCGGCGCTGAAGGACAAGCTGCTGAAGCTCGTCGGCACCGACGTCGACCGTCGGCTCAACGCCGACAAGGAAGGTGCGAACAAACCGAGCGTCATCATCATGGTCGGTGTGAACGGCACTGGCAAAACCACCACCGCGGGCAAGCTGTCCCGACTGCTCGTCTCCGAAGGCAAGCAGGTCATGCTGGGCGCCGCCGATACGTTCCGCGCGGCCGCCGCCGACCAGCTGGAGACCTGGGGCGCCAAGGTGGGCGTGCCGGTCGTGCGTTCCGACAAGGACGGCGCCGACCCGGCGTCCGTCGCGTTCGAAGCCAGCGCCAAAGCCAAGGAGGCGAACGCCGATGTGCTCATCATCGACACCGCAGGCCGCTTGCAGAACAAGTCCAACCTCATGGACGAGCTCGGCAAGATCCGCCGCGTCACCGAAAAGAACCTGCCTGTGGACGAAGTGCTGCTCGTGCTCGACGCCACCACCGGCCAGAACGGCATGACGCAGGCCAAGGTGTTCGCCGAAGCGATCGGCATCACCGGCGTGGTCCTGTCCAAGCTCGACGGCTCCGCCAAGGGCGGCATCGTCATCTCCGTGCAGAAGGAGCTTGGCGTGCCCGTCAAGCTCGTCGGCCTCGGCGAAGGCCCGGACGACCTCGCCCCGTTCGATCCGGAAGGCTTCGTCGACGGCATCCTCGCCTGACGTTCCCATATTTTCCGGATTTGCGATTTCCGTAGCGAAAACCTCCCGTCACGTTCCGTACGTGGCGGGAGGTTTTCGTATTGCGATTACTGCTCAGCGCCAGCCGTACCGGCAGCCGCAGCCCCCACTCCCGGCACCTTCCGGATCGTCAGCTTCAGCAGCAGCGGCGCGACCAGCGTCACCAGTGAAATGATGAAGATGATCGTCGAATAGTATTCGCTGCCGAGCACATGCTCGTTGAAGCCGATTTGCGCGGTAATCAACGCCATCTCGCCACGCGGTACCATGCCCGCGCCGATCATCAGCGCCGAAGCGCCGCCAAAACCGGCCATGCGGCCACCCAAACCGCAGCCGACGACCTTCGTGATCACGCCGAGAACCGTCATGATCGCAATGAACACAATCATCTTCGTATCATCCACGCCTGTGGTCTGCAGGCCGATGCCCACGAAGAACACCGGCACGAACAACGTGTCTCCAACCGGCTCGATATACCGGTCCGCGTCCTCCGCGTAATCGCTGTTGCTTACCGCGATGCCGGCGAAAAACGCGCCCACCGCGTAGCTCAATCCGGCCAGATTCGACGCCCACGCCATCGCCAGGCAGATGATCACGGCCATCACCGCGATGCCGGACGGCGCCTTCAGCACGCCAGCCAGCGTCATCAGCGCCGGCGCCACCCAAACCACCACCACGGCGGCCGCCACAAAGAACAGCACCTGCTTGAGCAGAATCAAACCCAGCCCTGCCACGTCCACGCTGCCGGTGTTGACGAGCGTGCACATCACGGACAGCAGGATCACGCCGATCACATCGTCAGCCACGGCCGCGCCGAGAATCGACACGCCTTCCTTCGAATCAAGCAGTCCGGCTTCCTTCAGCACCGCCACGGAAATCGACACGGACGTGGCGGAGAACACCACGCCGATGAACGCAGCCGGAATCGGCTTGAAGCCAAACAGCAGGCTCACTCCACCCATCACCGCCACGGGGAACACCACGCCCATGCACGCGATGATGACCGCCGCCTTCGAATATTTCTTCAGCAACTGCAGGTCGCAGCCGACACCGCCCAAAAACATGAGGATGATGATGCCGAGGTCGCTGAACAATGACAGCGAATCGCTCATGTGCATCACGCCCAGCAGCGAAGGGCCCACGAGAATGCCGACGAGGATCTGCCCGATCACTTCCGGCAGCTGCGCTTTGCGGCAGATCAGCCCGGAAACCGTGGTCAGCATCAAAATGGCGCACAGTGAAATGATGAACGTTGCCATGGTCCTCGCCGCTCTCTCGTTACGCGCGCCATACGTTCGCCGCACCGCGCGTTCGGTGTACATGCCACGCGCTCGCCGTACGCGGCGTTCTCCCGTCGCGTGCCACGCGTGTTCCGTAAGTTTCAGCTACCCAACTTACTCCGTCCGCAGCGTTGCCCGCCGCTTCCGTCCACCGTCGCAATTTCATATTGCGATTGCCGGGCGATTATGCCTTCCGTATTTCCGTACCGCCAGTTTCGTTGGAATTCCGCCATTGTTCGGCGTAGGTTGACGTTTCGCGCGGATGGCGTTACGTTGGCGTAACACGTCGTAACGTTTTCAAAACGCGGCCGGCGTTCCATATCGTTCTGTCAGCCCCACACGATGGGGACGGAAATGTTGAACCAAATACAGAGAAAGAAAGAGGAGGGTGACATGGGCCAGCTTGATTCTGGAAATGCCGCGTGGATATTGACTTCCGCGTCCCTTGTGTTCCTCATGACGCCTGGTGTGGCGTTCTTCTATGGTGGCATGGTCCGTGCCAAGGCCGTGCTGAATATGATGATCATGGAGGCGGCCGCACTGTCCGTCACGATGATCATGTGGGTGCTGTGGGGTTGGTCGATCGCCTACGCCGGCACCTCGGTCGGCGGCATCTTCGGCGACCCGGCAACCGGCTTCCTGCTGAAGGACACCATGGTTTCCGATAAGGGCGTCTTCACATCGGCCGCGCTGAACGGCAACAACTACCCGGTCAGCGTCGACGTGGCCTTCCAGTCCGCGTTCGCCATGATCACCGTCGCGTTGATCTGCGGCGCCATCGCCGAACGTGTGAAGTACTCCACGTGGATGATTTTCGTGGCGCTGTGGATCACGTTCGATTACGCTCCGCTCGCTCACATGGTGTGGAACGGCGGCCTGCTGTCCGCTGACGGCGCCATTTCCCAGGCGATCGGCGCAGCCGCCCACGATTTCGCAGGTGGTACGGTCGTCCACATCAACGCCGCAGTCGCCGCTCTGGTCATCGTGCTGATCATCGGCAAGCGTAAGGGCTTCGGCACGCAGCCGTTCCGCCCGCACAATGTTCCGTTCGTCATGCTCGGCGCCTTCCTGCTGTGGTTCGGCTGGTTCGGCTTCAACGCCGGTTCCGCCTTCGCAGCCAACGGCACCGCCGGCTACGCGTGGGTTTCCACGTCCGCCGCAACCGCTGCGGCAATGCTCTCCTGGGGCTTCACCGAGAAGATCCGCACCGGCCACTACACCGCAATGGGTGCCGCTTCCGGTATCGTCGCAGGCCTCGTCGCCATCACCCCGGCCGCCGATGTGGTCTCCCCGCTGTGGGCCATCGTCCTCGGCGCCATCGCCGGTGTGCTCACCTGCCTGGCCTGCGGTCTGAAGTTCAAGCTCGGCTATGACGATTCCCTCGACGTCGTCGGCGTCCACGGCGTTGGCGGCTTCACCGGCACCGTGCTCATCGGCTTCTTCGGCGAAGGCACCGGCCTGTTCGCAGGCGGCGACTGGAGGCAGCTGGTCGTCCAGCTCATCGTCGCTCTCGTGGCCATCGTCTGGTCCGCCGTCATCACCGGCATCATCGCCTTCGCTCTGGAGAAGACGATCGGCTGGCGCGTCACCGAAGCCCAGGAAGTCGGCGGCATCGATCTTGCCGACCAGGGCGAACGTGCTTACGATTTTGCTGGTACCGCCAGCTCCGTCCTCAAGGAGGTGAAGTGAGATGAAGCTCATTACCGCTATCATCCAGCCCCATAAACTCGACGATGTCAAGGAAGCCCTCGCAGCCGCGGGCGTGCACGGCCTGACCGTGTCCGAGGCAAACGGTTATGGCCGTCAGCGCGGCCACACCGAGGTCTACCGTGGCGCCGAATACACCGTGGATCTCATTCCGAAGATCCGCATCGAGGTGCTGTCCGACGACGCCGATGCCGAAACCCTGGTTGGCGTGATCGTCAAGTCCGCCGGCTCCGGCACCATCGGCGACGGTAAGGTCTGGGTGGCTCCGCTTGACTCGGTGACCCGCGTGCGCACCGGCGAAACCGGTTCCGCCGCCATCTGATCCGTCCGGCCTTGTGATCGGGCCGATTCGGACAAGATGAAATAAAGACCCTCGGGCTTGAAGTTCGGGTTATCAATTACGACACATCCCCGTACGTGCCTCGCGCCGTGCGGGGATTGTCATAAGTCGTCATAGGTTTCATAAGGAACGTGCGTTATGACTTCAGCAGTCGACGGTCTCAAACAACGGTTCATGGCCATGAGCCAGCCCGACGCCGACGGCGTCTACCGCAATGGCGCGGCGAAACGCAAAGCCCGCACGGAATTGGCCATGGGCAATCTCACACAGTTGTGGAACGAAGCCTGCGAGGCGGTTTCCTTCGATGTTCCGGCAACCGGCATCGGTCTCGGCGCGGTCGGTTCGCTGGCACGTGGCCAGGTGGGCCCCAGCTCCGACCTTGATCTGGCGGTCATCTACGAGCCGCACGCGCTGACCGACCAGCAGCTCAACGAGCTCGCCAACAAACTGTGGTATCCGATCTGGGATTCCGGCCTCGACCTCGACCAGTCGGTACGTACCGTCGCGCAATGCGAGGCCGTCACCGACCGCGACCTGCCCGCAGCTATGGGATGGTTGGACGTGGTGCCGATCGCGGGGGACACTGGACTTATCGAAAGCACAGCCGTATCCATATTGGAACGATGGCGCAAGGCCGCACGCAAACGTCTGCCGGAACTGCTCGGCTCCGCCAAATCGCGCCTCGACGAATTCGGCCGCATGGCCTACATCAACCAGCCGGACATCAAGGAGGCACGCGGTGGCCTGCGCGACTCCGTATTGGTGTCCGCGCTCGCCGCATCCTGGCTTGCCGACCGTCCGCACGGCACGTATGACGACGCCGTCGAACGGTTGCTGGACGTGCGCGACTGCATCCATCTGGTCGCCGGCAAAGATACGAACATGCTGCTATCGCCCTACCAAGCCAAAGTCGCGGCGATGCTCGGTCTGGCCGATCCGACGCTGCCAGACGGCGAACGTGAGGCGAAGTCGATCGACGATCTGCAAACGTTGCTGGCACGCGTCGGCCGTCAGATCGCGTTCTCCCTTGATTCCACCGCGTCGCGCGCCGAGCATTCGCTGACGCACGACAAGCCGCGATTCGCCTTCTTCCAAGTGTTCCAGCCGCGCGGTGGCGGCAAACGTCAGGCACCGACCTTCGATGTGATCGCCCCCGGCGTGGCCAAGCATGAAGAGGAAATAGTGCTCGCTCCGGGCGCGGAACCGGCCGCCGACCCGAACCTCGTGCTGCGCGTGGCCGTCGCGGCCGCGGAATTCGGCCTGCCGATCGCCCCGGGAACGTTGCGGAATCTCAAAAAGTGCCCTATCGGCGACCGCAACTGGACGGGCGAATCGCGTGAACTGTTCATACGACTGCTGGCTTCCGGCCCCGCGCTGCTCAACGTGTGGGAAGACATCGATTTCATCGACGTGCCCGGCAAGCTCATCCCCGAATGGTTGGGCGTGCGCAACCGGCCAAGCGCGTCCGCCGCGCACCGCTATACGATCGACCGGCACATGGTGGAGGTCGTCACGCGGCTCGGCCGTGAAACACCCAGCGGTGGGCGGTACGACGACCGGCATTACGAGGCGCTGCTGCTCGCCGGCATCCTGCATGACATCGGCAAACGACCGGGGGTGGCCAACCATGCGGCGGAAGGCGCTCGGCATGCGACCGTGGTCGTGGAACGCATGGGATTCGACCGCGACATCGTCCGCTGGGTCACGCTGCTGGTACGCGAGCATCTGACATTGTCGGAGTTCGCCACAGGCCGCAATCCCAATGATCCCAACGTCGGCGATGATCTGGCCGGCCGGCTCGACCATAATCCCGTGCTGCTCGACATGCTGTTCGACCTGACCCGCGCCGACGGCTCCTCGTTGGGGGCCACGTCCGGCGAGACCATCTCCAAACAGTACGGGTGGAGCAAATGGCGTGAAACGTTGGTGCGCACCATGTACAACGCCACCCGATACCACATGTGAGCGCCGGTTTCTCGCATGCGCCAAGCCGATATGCCTCCGTATTTCTCGTCGTTTACGGAAAAGCGGGGTGCATATCACCTTCCGTTCACTTCGGCAAATCGAAATAAGGGAATCGGGGTGCATGCTTTAGGATGTCCCCAAGTTGTCCACTCAGTTATCCCCACTCTGTGGATAAGTCGAAACGTTTTCCACATGGTTATCCCCAATATGTGGATAACTCGGCTTTTTTCGACTTTCTTATCCACACCAAAGCCATTCGCGCGTGTCGTTCGGTGGATGCGGAGATTCATCCATAATCTCAATGCAACACCGGTCGTGACGGCACGCACGTATTATGGTTTTCCTCGGTATTGAACACATTCGATTGACTGCTGCGGTTGGAGGGACATGGCGGAGAACGACTCTTGGAACAACGGTTCGGCGCAGAACCGCGGATTTTCGAACGCTGGAAACGGTGCGAACGGCATGAACGGCCGATCCGGCCAAGCCGTGCGCGACGCCCTGTTCGACCGCGTGCCGCCGCATGACGACGCCGCCGAAATGGCGGTGTTGGGCGGCATGCTGATGAGCAAGGACGCCATCGGCGAAGTATCGCAGATGATCGACGTGTCCGACTTCTACCAGCCACGCAACCAAACCGTGTACGAAGCGGTCATCAAACTGTTCTCGGCCTCCCAGCCGGTCGACGCCGTGCTGGTGGCCAACGAGCTGCTCGCCGAAGGCAATCTGGAAAAAGTGGGTGGCTCCGACTATCTGCACAGCCTGGTCGCATCGGTTCCGACCGCCGCAAACGCCACGTATTACGCCGACATCGTGCATCAGCGCGCCATCCTGCGTAATGTGATCGCGGCCGGCACCAAAATCGCACAGCTCGGCTACACCGCAGAAGGCTCGCAGGCCGAAGACGTCGTCAACCTGGCGCAGGCCGAAGTATATGAGATGTCCACCGGCAAAGTGCGGCAGGACTACGCGCCGATCGGCACCGTCATCGCCGATACGCTTGACCAGCTCGACCGTCTGCAAAGCGGCGAAGTGTCCCGAGGCGTGCCGACGGGCTTCCGCGACATCGACGACGTGACGCAGGGCCTGCAGCCCGGCCAGATGATCGTCGTGGCAGGCCGACCGGCCATGGGCAAGTCCACACTCGGTGTGGATTTCGCCCGTTCCGCGGCACTGCATCACGGATTGACGACCATCATCTTCAGCTTGGAAATGAGCAAAAACGAGTTGGCGCAACGTATCATCTCCGCTGAATCCAACATTCCGCTCGCCGCCATGCGCCGCGCGGACGACATCACGCCGGAACGTTGGGCCATCCTGAACGAGTTGCAAGGCAAGCTGCAGAACGCGCCCCTGTTCATCGACGACAGCCCGAACATGAGCCTGATGGAAATCCGCGCGAAATGCCGCCGACTGAAGCAGACGAACGATTTGAAACTCGTCGTCATCGACTACCTGCAGCTCATGACCTCCGGCAAGGCCGTGGAAAGCCGCCAGCAGGAAGTGTCCGACTTCTCCCGTGCGCTGAAGCTGCTCGCCAAGGAGCTGGAAGTGCCAGTGGTGGCACTGAGCCAGCTGAACCGTGGCCCCGAAATGCGTCAGGACAAGAAGCCGCAGCTGTCCGACCTGCGTGAATCCGGCTCTATCGAACAGGACGCCGACGTGGTGTTCCTCGTGCACCGTCCGGACGCCTACGACAAGGAGGACCGCCCGGGCGAGGCCGACATCATCATGGCGAAGCATCGTAACGGTCCGACCGACACGTTCAATCTTGCGTTCCTTGGCGCGTATTCGAAGTTCAAGGACATGCCCCAGGATTACCAGTCCCAGCAGGAGGCGGTGTGATATGGCTTGGAATTCCTTCGCGACCCCGTTGATCGGCAAGGCCGTGCGCGCGGCCTCCCGTTTGGCGCACGGCGGTGGCAGCGCGTTCCCCGGCAAAATCGTGGAACGCATCGACCCGCAATTCCTGTCGCGCACATTGGCGCAACTGCCGCTCGGCGTGGTGCTCGTCTCCGGCACGAACGGCAAAACCACCACCACACGCATGGTGGCCAGCATGCTGCAATCGCTCGGATTGAAGGTGTTCACCAACCCGACCGGCTCGAACTTCACCCGTGGCGTGGTTTCGTCGCTGCTTGCGGAAGTCTCGCTTTCCGGCAAACTCGACGCCGACATCGCGGTGCTGGAACTCGACGAGGCGTACGCCGTGCATTTCGTCAAGCAGGTGCCGCCCGACTACTGCCTGCTGCTCAACGTGATGCGCGACCAGCTTGACCGTTTCGGCGAGATCGACAACACCGCGCGACTGCTGTCCAAAGCTGCGGAAGCCACCACCGGTACCGTCGTGCTCAACCGTGAGGACCCGCGCATCGCCCGTCTTGCTGACGTGGCGCATACGGAAGACGGCGTGGAAGTACGCTACTTCGGCCTTGACGAATCGTTGCGCGGCTTCTTCCCGTCGGATGACGACATGAGCACCACTGTTGACGCGGAAGCGCACGACAGTGCGGAACATGGCGGAAATATTGGCGATTCGGGCAATGCCGGCGATACTGCCGATGCCGTTGCGGCTGCCGCGCCGGCCACATCGCAACCGCAGGACGGTCCCGACGCGCTGCCCGCCGACGTGACGTTGCGCGCCGTGGGCGACCACCGCGCCACCTTCGCGATCGACGGCGAAACGTATGAGACGGCCGTGAAACTGGAAGGCGTATACAACCTGTACAACGCGGCCGCCGCGCTCGCCGTGGTGCGCGCCGTCGCAGCGGACGCGCAGGCGATGTTCCTGCCGTTCGAAGACGCGCTCGCCGACAGTGTCGACGCGGACGGTGCCGATACCGGTACCGAAACGGACGGCAACGGCTCGCATGACGCCATCGACCAGGCCGCTGCGGACGAGATTCTGCGCGCGGCAGGCGTCTCACCCCGTATGATCGCCTTCGCGCACGCCACCACGCAGGCCATGATCGACACCGCCGGCGAGGTCACACCGGCATTCGGCCGAGGCGAGGTCATCACCGTGAACGGCACCCCCGTGGAACTGCTGCTCGTCAAAAACCCCATGGGCTTCCGCCTGTCGCTGGCCTCGTTCAAGCCCGAAGGCTGCGACACCATGATCTGCATCAACGACGAATACGCCGACGGCCGCGACATGAGCTGGCTGTGGGACGTGGACTTCACCTCGCTGCGCGGCACCGGCGTCAAAGCCGTGTCCGGCGTACGCGCGTGGGACATGGCCCTGCGCCTCGAATACGATCAGGTGCCGGTCGAATCGGTCAGCACCGACCTGGAGGAATCGGTCGTGGACTTCGTGAACGCGAATTCTGGCACCCCCAAACACATCTACTGCACGTACACGGCCATGCTGAAAACGCGTGCCGCGCTCGCCAAAATCGCCGACGTGGCCGACGCCGGCGTGGGCAAGTGAGCGCCGCGCGAAACGAAACCGCGCAATCGCAAAGCAAAACAGCGGAAGGAAGACGAGGAGACGATATGAGCCAGGTCATCGACATCGTGTCGCTGTATCCGAAGGATATGAACATCTACGGCGATTCCGGCAACGTGCTCGCCATCCAGCGCCGGCTCGCGCTGTACGGCTACGAGCCGCGCGTACACGCCTACAACCAGGGCTGCGACTGGCCCGAGCACGTGGACATGATTCTGGGTGGCGGCGGCCAGGACACCGGCCAGAAGAAGATCATCGACGACTTCTTCCAACGCGCCGACCTGCTGCGTTCGCTCGCGGCGGACGGCGTGCCGATGCTGATGATCTGCGGCCTGTACCAGCTGTTCGGCGAGTATTTCGAAACGGTCGACGGCTCCCGACTCGACGGCATCGGCGTGATCGGCGCGTACACGGTCGGCCAGGAAACACGCATGATCGGCAATCTTACGGAAACCTCCGCCGATTTCGGCAAGATCATCGGCTACGAAAACCATTCCGGACAGACGTTCCTGCGTGACGGCGTGCAGCCGCTCGGCACCGTCGAACAGGACGGCACCGGCAACAACGGCGAGGACCATACGGAAGGCGCGCGCGTCCACAACGTGATCGGCACGTACATGCACGGCTCGCTGCTGCCGAAGAATTCCGCGATCGCCGATTTCCTGATCCGCACCGCCGTCGAACGCCGTTACGGCACGTTCGATCCGGCCGCCGCCGGACAGACGGACGCGCAACGGGCCGCCCTGCATCGCATCGACGAAATCGCCGACCGTGCTCGCCGCGTGGCCATGTCCCGTCCGCGCTGACGGCTGCCATGCCGGTTCACCGACAATCGCACCGCCCGCGCTGAACGCCGGATATCCGCCACTTTTTATGCGATTGACCGGTTTCGCTCGGCGCAGATGTGAAGAAAATGCGATAGAGTGGTACCACCATCACCTAAAGGAGGACATCATGGCTGATTTTAATTTTGGTGACGGCCTGCGCAAGGTCTTTCTCGCCGGCGTCGGTGCCTTGGCGACCACTGTTGAGAAGAGCCAGGAAATCGTTGACGACCTCGTCAAGAAGGGCGAGCTGACCGTCGAGCAGGGCAAGGCCCTCAACGCCGAACTCAAGCACAAGGTCGAAGAGGCTAAGGAAGCCCCTGAGTCCAAGGATGCAGCCCCGGCCGAAACCGAAGACAAGGCCGAGTAGCTCCAGTCTTTCGTATCGCCGTCTGCCGCGCATGTGAGCGCCCGGACGGCGATTTGCTATGCCCGCGCGACGCCGGCGAAACGTTCGTCTGGCATCGCGGGCTTTCCAGCCGATTTCCCAACCGTTTGCGAGCAGTGACATGTCTTTGAAACACCCATCCGACAAGCCGGACGCGGCATGCCCCGAAAGCGTGGAGCCCGTCACGCTGTCCGACAGGGTCAACGCGGTCATCAACCCCACGGCCGACCCTTCGCCGGACGCCGCCTCCCAAGCAAACGGACTGACGGATGAGCTTGCCCACGAATCCGCGGACGATGCCGGCGAAACGGACGATACCGGCAAAGCGGCCGGTGCCAACGCGCAATCGTCCGAAACCATCGGCATCTTCGGAGCGCGCAAAGACACGTTCTCCGCGCGCTACCATCTGACCCGCCGCGGCAAACTCCGGCGTCTTGCGCAAATCGCGCAGATCGCCAACAAATTCGACGTGGTTCACGGACTCACGCCCGTCAAAATGCGTCTCATGCTCGAAGCGCTCGGCCCCACGTTCGTCAAGGTCGGACAGATCCTGTCCATGCGCTCCGAAATCCTGCCGCAATCGTTCTGCGACGAACTGTCCAAACTGCGCGCCGACGCCGACCCCATGCCATACAGCACGGTGCTGCAGGTGCTTGAGGACGAATACGGCCGGCCCGTGGACGAGATCTTCGACCATATCGACCCCACCCCGCTCGGCTCGGCCAGCCTTGCGCAGGTGCATCGTGCGAAACTGCTCACCGGCGAGGACGTGGCCATCAAAGTGCAACGTCCGGGCGTGCGCGAAACCATGGCGCAGGACGTGTCCATCATGCGCACCATCGCGGGAATCGCCACCAAAACCATGCGCAGCGCGCAGGTGGTGGACCTGTCCGGCGTGGTCGAGGAACTGTGGGACACCTTCGAATCGGAAACCGACTTCCTCATCGAAACGCGCAATCTGGCGGAATTCAAACGATTCTGCGAACGCTACAAATACATGGACTGCCCGAAGCCGTACCCGGAACTATGCACCGAACACGTGGTGGTCATGGACTACGTGGAAGGCATCTCCGTCTCCCATCCGGACGAGCTGCTTGCAGCCGGCTACGACCTGAAGGAAATCGGCACCAAACTCGTGGACAACTACGCCACGCAGGTACTCGACGAAGGCTTCTTCCACGCGGACCCGCACCCCGGCAACATCATGGTGCGCGGTGGGCAGATCGTGCTGCTCGACCTGGGCATGACTGGCCGGCTCAACGCCAAAACCCGTTCCGTGCTGAAGGACATGATCTTCGCCGTGGCCGAGCAGGATTCCCCCAAGCTTGCCGACGGTCTGCTGCGTTTCGCCGG
>ERZ773218.622-NODE-622-length-41732-cov-4.338460_pt1 | contig 41732 bp, 38 predicted proteins | sample MGYA00580527_ERZ773218 | MGnify/ENA primary metagenome ERZ773218 (study PRJEB29015, sample SAMEA2737763) | human gut metagenome | biome: human gut; feature: human-associated habitat; material: faeces | place: China | collected 2012 ...
GCAGCAAGTGCGCAGACCTACTGAACAGTTACAAGAATACTTAACATTACCCGCTGTCAGAAACATTTTTTAATGGCCGACAGCTGACATCAGTCTGCCCTGATTGGAAATTTGGAGGATGATGTATGAAAGAATTATCGAAAACGCTGACCGGAAAAAAGATCCGGGATGAAATGTTAAAAAGAAAGATGACAGTCCGCGATCTCCAGGATGCACTGGAACTGGACAGTCCCCAGTCGATCTATAAGTGGCTTCGCGGGGAATCGCTCCCCTCTCTTCCGAATATGCTGGTCCTCGGTGAGCTGTTCAAGGTTCCGTTGGAAAGGCTTCTGGTCCATGAGGACGGAAGTGTCGCTTACCACCGTATCTTCGATGACAGCCTTCCTTACGAGATTGCCTATCTGGTCCAGGACAAAGATGACTTTTCCGCAAAAAGGCGGCATGTGGCACGGGCAGATACCTTCGCGGGAACCTGTTACTCAGGAATCTTTAATCTGCCTCAGGAGTGTCCTCACTCAAAAGCTCCTCATAACTGACATTTAAGACTTTTGCGAAGTATCTCAGTTCAATATCGGTCACAAACCTCTTTCCGCTCTCAATCCTCTGGATCGCGTTCTTATCAAGGTCCAGACCGAGAAGCTGAAGCATATCCGCCAGTCGTTTCTGTGAAACATCGTTCATCCTGCTGCGAAGTTCACGGATCTTGATCCCGCAGATATTGTTCCTGCCGGATATTGACTTGTTTTTGTACATATAATAACACTCCTTGTTTGGCATTCACTAATTGTCACTCCAAACAATATATGTTATTATTGAAACAGTCATGACATTCACTGGATGTCACAAGAAGATTTTATTGGTATGCATTATCAAACCAAAATAATATGATCCTGCTGCCGCACCACAGGAGCAGATCTCTTAAATATACAACTTTTCAAAGGAGGATTTATTTATGGAAATCACAAAAGAATTAAAACAGGATCTCTCCGAGCTGGAATCTGCGTGCAGCAGTTTTCTCGGAAAATATGAATCACAGCTCACGGACGCACTGAATAAGACGAAAATGTCCGCTGAGGACAGCTTGAAAATAGACCTGATGTTAGAACTTGTCACCCACCTCTCCTCCGCGCAGTTCGTCTCTTCCTACATGCAGAAGAATATCGTGAAGGAAGGAATTCTGCTCCAGGATGCGGCCGGAAACTTCACGCTCGGCGGCGATCCTCTTCCGACGATGAGCGATATCGAAGTGTATGTCCACGATGATGAATTAAACCAGGACGTCTGGAAGCGTGTATTTATCGGCGGCGGAACCGAAAAGCGGATCTGCGGTCTGCGCCATCCGGATCTCACTTCCGGAGTCCATGCAAGAATCCGCGGTTAGTTTTTCCCAGGAAAAGTCCATAAAAAAGATCCGCCAGCATACCGTACGAAACTATCTTCGGTATCCTGACAGATCTTTTTTCTTTATTTCGTAACTGTTCAGCGCCTTCTCCCTGTATCTCATACAGTCAACGCGGCAAGTGCGCAGACCTACAGAACAGTTACTTTATTTCTTACTTATTTGTCTTTTTCTCCTCATACTCCTTCAGCGCCCGCAGTGCCTCCCCTGACAGCGGAAACAGCACTATCAGGTTAAACACCGTCATAAGACCAACGCCCACGTCTCCGAGATCCCACACCACCGTGTACGCCTGCAGTCCGCCGACGAACAGCATGATCAAAGCAAAGATCTTGTAGAGTGTCTGATAAATCCAACGATTTCCGAACAGATACGCAACGTTGGATCTAGCGTAGAACAGGATACCGAGAAACGTTGAGAAGCTGAATAACGCCAGCGTCACCGCGATAAATACCACACCGAACTCACCCATATAGTAGCTCATGACTTTCTGTAAAAGATCCATTCCCGCAAGCCCCGTCGTCAGTTCTTCCGGGACGAGCAGCATGATCATCGCCGTGCAGCTGCAGATCACGATGGTGTCGATAAATACGCCAAGCGCCTGCACGAGGCCGACCTTTACCGGATCGCTCTCATCCGCCGCAGCCGCCGCGCATGGTGCGGAACCGGAACCAGCCTCATTGGAGAACAGGCCGCGCTTCACGCCGTTCATGAGCACCGCGCCAAAGCCGCCCGCCGCGATCTGGCGGAGTCCGAAGGCTTCCGCAAAGATCCTCGCAAACACGCCAGGAACGCTGCTCAAATGTGTCGCGATGATAAACAGGGTGATCACAAAATAGCAGCCCGCCATAATCGGGACGATCACATCAAGGGCGCGGACCGTAGCGTTCTTTCTCATAACGATCACCGCAGAGATCACGACGAGGACTACCGTCGTCACGAGCGGCGAAATTCCGAAGGCATTCTCAAACGCCGACGCCACAGAGTTGCTGATGACCTGGCTGATTCCGCCCCAGCAGATCAGACCAGACAGCGCAAACAGGACCGCGATCACGGAACATTTCAGTTTCTTCTTTCTCACCCTCTCCGCATAGCTGTGGATATAGTAAGCCGGACCACCGTGGTAACCGCCGTAGAGCGGGTCCTTTTCCTTATAAAGCTGCGCTAAAGCCGCCTCCACAAACGCTGTGGAGGCCCCAAGCGCCGCCGACAGCCACATCCAGAACACAGCACCGGCATCGCCTGCCGAGATCGCCGCAACGACTCCCACGAGGTTTCCCATTCCCACGCGGGTCGCTGTGGATACAAACAAAGTCTGGATCGGCGACAGGCCGCCTTCCTCCTGTTTCTTTCCGTTCAAAGCCCGGATCATGTCCGGAAACAGGCGGATCGGAAGAAATCTTGTCCGAATCGTAAAATAGACTCCCGTCGGGATCAAAAGCAAAACAAGAAGCGGGATCCCGATCCCATTTCCATTCCCCAGCGGAATCGTAAACAGGTCTCCCCATAAGAAGCGGTACACCGCTTCGACAACTGCTGTTACCATAAGTAAATTTTCTCCTTTTCGATATAACATGACAGACAGGCACCCGCTCCCCCAAAGCGTACATTTCAAGCTTCAATACTAAAACGCGCCAGTCTGTTAAATTGGCATGTACAAGTTTTTATTATACACGTTTATAATGTGTGCTGTCAAATAATCCTTATGAATAGCTCGTATGTGGGAATGAATTATCAGTTATATTAGCGAGCTTCTCAAGTTATTGCGGCAGTCTCCAAGGTCTCATTCAATCATGGACTTTGGCTCGTTGCTCGCGTAAATAAAAAAGGACACCTCTTTGGTATCCTTTTTCATCTTTCTAAATGCAGTTTAAATTCATGCTGGCCCAAAGAAAACTACGCGTTCTCCTGCTGCTCCGCTTTCTTCGGCGGCATCACACAGAGATCCTTCACGACCTCCCCCGCCAGGATCAGTCCCGCAACAGACGGAACAAACGCGATACTTCCAGGAATTGCGCGGCGCTCGGTGCATTTATGCTTTGCGCCCGGCGGGCAGATACAGTTTTTCCGGCAGCTGATGCTCATGTCTTCCTGCTGCTCTACCGGCGGCTCTGTGGAATAAACCACCTTTAATTTCTTCACTCCGCGCTTCTTTAACTCGCGGCGCATGACCTTCGCAAGCGGACACATGCTGGTCTTATAGATATCTGCCACATGGAACTGTGTCGGGTCCAGCTTGTTTCCTGCCCCCATGCTGCTGATGACCGGAATCTCACAGCTGATGGCTCTCATGATGATCTCAAGCTTTGCTGTCACGGTGTCCACAGCATCCACCACATAGGAATACTCCGTGAAATCAAATTCGTCGGCGTTTTCCGGAAGGTAAAAGCACTTTCTGACCTCCACCTGAGCGTCCGGGTTGATTTCCAGGATCCGGTCACGCATGACCTCCGCCTTGTACTGTCCGATGGTCTTTCTCGTCGCGATGATCTGTCGGTTGATGTTCGTGAGGCAGACCTTATCGTCATCCACCAGCACAAAAGAGCCGACTCCGCTTCTCGCCAGCGCTTCAGCCACATATCCGCCGACTCCGCCTATGCCAAAGATCGCCACCTTTGCCTTCGCGAGACGGTCCATATTTTCCGCTCCTAAAAGGAGCTGTGTTCTCGAGAACTGATTTAACATATCTAACTCCAATCCTGTCTGTACTTCAATTGACCAGATACCATTATACCCACTAGTTTGATATGTGTAAAGAGAGTGCTTCATTATTTCGCGATTTCACCACTCGATCAGTTACTGACATTGCACGTGTACCGTACCCTCGATCACTCTGTTGTTAGACTTACGGCAACGGATACGCCCCGCACTCCACAATATTCCGATAGGACACCGGATCCGTATCACCTTCCGTGTTGATCAGCAGGATCACGGAATCCGCTCCAAGTCCCAGCGCCTTTCTCGCAGCCTCAAGTTCCGGGCGTTCCAACAGCATCAGTACAGCTCCCATAGTCGATGCCCCGGATTCGCCGGATACGATCACCGGATCATCCCCCGCCGGCTTTGCGTATGCCCGCATGGCATGGGCAGCCGCATAGTCTTTACAGGTAACGTAAGCCGCAGGAACCGATTTTAACACTGGCCAGATAGATTTACACGGTGTTCCGCAGTTTAATCCCGCCATGATGGTCTCCGGCGCTCCGTCCACCGAGCAAAGTTCCCCCGCTTCCCCGGATCTGAAAATACAATCCGCCACGTCCGGTTCCACGATCATGATCTTCGGTGCCTTCTCCCCGTAATGGTTTACAAGATATCCCGCGACAGCCCCCGCCATGGAGCCGACGCCTGCCTGCAAAAACACATGGGTCGGAATCTCTCCCGCTGCCTCGGTCTGCTCCGCCGCCTCCGACGCCATGGTAAGATACCCGTCCATAATCCAGCCTGGGATCTCCTCATATCCGTCCCAGGAAGTATCCTGGATCAGAAACCATCCGTGCTCCTCACTCATCTTCTTCGCGTATTTTACCGTATCATCGTAATTCCAGTCTGTGACTGTCACCTCCGCCGGACCAGCCTGCCGTACAGCCTCCTCACGGGCCTTTACGGTGCCTTTCGGCATATAGACGTAAGCATGTGCCCCAAAGAGCCCGGAAGCCCAGGAAACGCCCTTTCCGTGGTTTCCATCCGTCGCCGTCACAAACGTGTACTTCGCAGTCTTTTCCCGCACATCCGCTTTCTGAAATTCCGAAAAATCCACCTTTCCTGGATCAAGCCCCAGCTCCCGGCACAGGATCCGAAACATCGCATACGTTCCGCCCAGTCCCTTAAACGCCTTCATCCCGAACCGCTCCGCCTCGTTCTTCACAAAGATTCCTTTTACACCAAGCTTGCCGCCAAGCCCCCGCAGTTGCACCAGAGGTGTCCGGTTATACGCCGGAATACTCTCATGAAATCTCCTCGTCTCCTTCGCCTTTCCCTCAGAAAACGCCGAAAGATCCACCTGATCCACTTCCGGTACATTCATCAAAACTTTTGTTCCGCATTCCTCTTCTAATTTCTTTGCCATAAGAATCCCCTTTCCACGATCTTTCAATTATAAAATTATAACATACGTGCCATAAATTCGCAGTAAAAATCCGGATATTAAAAAGGAAGACCCTTCACGAATCTCTCCACAAAAGGTCTTCCTCCTATACTTTTTCACACATCACAATCGGCTTACGCCTCTTCGATCGCCTTACCAATATCATGTCTCATATACTTATTCTCAAATGATATCCATTCCGTAGCCTCATAAGCCTTCTTTCTGGCTTCCTTCAGATCTTTTCCGGTGGCGGTCACACCGAGGACACGGCCGCCGTTGGTGACGATCTGACCGTTTTCGTTGAATTTTGTGCCGGAGTGGAAGACATAGTAATCGTCTTTTCCCTTGAACTTCTCAAGTCCCTCGATCGGGAATCCTTTTTTATACTCTACCGGGTAGCCGTCGGACGCTAAGATCACACATACTGTCGCGCGGTCATTGTCGAACTTTAAGTCGACCTGATCGAGCGTTCCGTCGATACATGCCTCGAAGACGTCCACAATATCGTTTTCCAGTCTTGGGAGAACGACCTGCGCCTCCGGGTCGCCGAATCTCGCGTTGTACTCCAGGACCTTCGGGCCGTCCGGGGTCAGCATGAGACCGAAGAAGATAACTCCCTTGAACGGTCTTCCCTCTGCCTTCATGGCGTCAACGGTCGGCTGGTAGATATATTTCTTACAGAACTCGTCGACTTCCTTCGTGTAGAACGGGCTCGGAGAGAAGTTGCCCATACCGCCGGTATTTAAGCCCTGGTCGCCGTCCTTCGCACGCTTGTGATCCTGGGCGGAGCTCATGATCTTCACAATATTTCCGTCCACGAAGGACAGTACGGATACCTCACGGCCTGTCATAAACTCCTCGATGACGATCTCATCACCCGCGGAGCCGAACTTCTTATCCATCATCAGGGTCTTAACGCCCTCTTTTGCCTCTTCCAATGTCTGGCAGATCAGAACGCCCTTTCCAAGCGCAAGACCGTCTGCCTTCAGTACGATCGGCATCTTTGCGGTCTCAAGATACTCCAGCGCCTTTTCCGGGTCTGTAAATGTCTCATAAGCCGCTGTCGGGATATTGTACTTCTTCATAAGGTCCTTGGAGAATGCCTTGGAACCCTCGAGGATCGCCGCGTTCTTTCTCGGTCCGAATACACGGAGTCCCTCTTTCTCGAAGACATCAACGATTCCGCCTACAAGCGGATCGTCCATACCGATCACGGTAAGATCGATCTCTTTTTCTTTCGCGAAAGCAACTAATTTATCAAATTCCATGGCACCGATCGGCACGCACTCCGCTACTTCAGAAATACCTGCATTGCCCGGTGCACAGTAGATCTTATCGACCTTCTTGCTCTGTGCGACCTTCCATGCGATCGCATGCTCTCTTCCGCCGCTGCCAACGATTAAAACCTTCATTCGTTTTTCCTCCTGCTTATCAGTGAAGCCGTTCCTGTATACGCCCCGCGCAGCCAGGAACGGCTGTCTTCTATCCTGTATTAGATCTCTCCGTTTGCGATCATGTCGATGGCCTTCGGCAGGATCTTCCACTCTGCCTGTTCCATGACGCGGCGCTGAAGGACCTCCGGCGTGTCACCTTTTTCCACTTCAACAGCCTTCTGTAAGATGATCGGACCGGAATCCATTCCCTCGTCCACAAAATGTACCGTCGCACCGGTGATCTTTACACCTCTCCGAAGAGCAGCCTCATGGACCTTCAATCCGTAGAAGCCGACACCGCAGAAGGACGGAATCAAAGACGGGTGGATATTGATGATCTTATCTCTGTATTTTTCGATCATGGCTGCCGGGATCTTCACGAGATATCCTGCCAGCACGATGAGGTCCAGCTCATAGGAATCGATTTTAGCAACCAGTGCCTCATTGAACTCCTCCCTGGACGCAAAATCCTTCGGGGAAAGACACTCAGCCGGAATCCCATGCTTTTTCGCGCGCTCCAAAGCAAACGCGCCTGCGTTGTTGCTGATGACGACCTCTACCTTCGCATTGCGGATCGTTCCCGCGTCGATGGCATCCAAGATCGCCTGAAGATTCGTTCCTCCGCCAGAAACAAGAACGCCGACTCTTAACATAAGGTCACTCCCTTTTCTCCTGCCTCGATGGATCCGATGATGTACGGGATATCTCCTGCTGCCTTCATGGCTGCCATCGTTGTGCGGACATCTTCCTCAGCGACTGCAACGACCATGCCGATTCCCATGTTGAAGGTATTGTACATGATCTTCTCATCGATCTCGCCCTTTTTCTGCATCAGCGGGAAGATCGGCGGGATCTGGTAGCTGTCTTTATGAATCACAGCGCGGACGCCATCCTTTAACATACGCGGAACATTCTCGTAGAAGCCGCCGCCTGTGATATGGCTGCATGCCTTTACGGTAACGCCTGCTTTTTTCACGTTCTTTAAAGCTTTCACATAGATTCTTGTCGGAGCGAGAAGTGTCTCACCAAGAGTCTTCCCAAGCTCGTCGTAATATGTATTTAAGCCCTCCGCAGTCATCTCTTTCTCAAATACCCTGCGGACAAGAGAGAAACCGTTGGAGTGAACGCCTGTGGAAGCCATTCCGATCAGCACATCACCCGGCTGAAGATTCTCGCCTGTGATCATATCCTTTTTATCGCAGACGCCAACGGAGAAACCTGCAAGGTCATACTCATCCTCTGCCATAAGACCCGGATGCTCTGCGGTCTCACCGCCGATCAGGGCAGCTTCAGACTGGAGACAGCCTTCCGCAACACCTTTTACGATATCCGCGATCTTTTCCGGATAGTTCTTGCCGCATGCAATATAGTCTAAGAAGAATAACGGCTCACCGCCTGCACACGCGATATCGTTGACACACATGGCAACTGCGTCGATACCGATGGTGTCATGCTTGTCCATGATCATCGCAAGTTTCACCTTTGTTCCACATCCGTCAGTACCGGAAAGAAGGACCGGCTCCTCCATATCTTTGATCTTTGCGAGGGAGAATGCACCGGAAAATCCGCCAAGACCTCCTAAAACTTCCTCACGCATGGTCTTCTTAACATGCTCTTTCATCAGTTCTACAGACTTGTAACCAGCCTCGATATCAACTCCGGCTTTCTTGTAATCCATATGTATTTCCTCCTGGAGAATCTTATGTTCTCGGACATTCTCTGTGCATTCTGCATGTTGCATGCGCAATCATGTCCCGATTTCTATATTTTTTATGCTTATATGAGTTTACACTGTGTCTTCATCAGACCCTGCTGGAAACACAATGCCCGGCAGCTACTCACCTTTCTGTCTGCGGGAACTCTGTTTTTAATATCTCTGTTACTTGTCATTTTTTCATGGAAGCAAGATACTCTTTGTATCCGATCTTGTCGAGCTTCTCAGCCTTGCTCTCAACTTCCGTCTTCATCTTCTCGGAATAAGCTTTTAATTTTTCAAGGAGTTCCGGATCGGATGCCGCAAGGATCTTTGCCGCAAGGATTCCGGCGTTCTTTCCTCCGTTGATCGCTACGGTCGCTACCGGGATTCCGGACGGCATCTGTACGATAGAATAGAGGGAATCCACGCCGCCTAAGTCAGAAGTCTTCATCGGGATTCCGATGACCGGAAGCGGGAAGATCGCTGCGCACATACCCGGAAGGTGAGCTGCCTTGCCTGCACCGGCGATAATGACCTTCATGCCTTTGCTCTCGGCGCTCTTCGCGTACTCGAAAAATGTATCCGGCTCTCTGTGAGCGGAAATGATCGTCATTTCAAAATCAATACCAAACTGTTCCAGTACCTCGGCAGCCTGTGCCATGATCGGCATATCAGAGTCACTGCCCATTACAATTCCAACTTTTGCCATTGTTTTTTCTCCTTATGAGTGTAACGATTATTGATAAGTCATTCTAATAAATAGCTTTTTAGTAACAATATTTCCTTATCAATCATAATACAAGGTTTTTTTATGCGCGTCAAGTAGGAATCCGTAGATTCTGCCAACTTCATGCAGTGATGTGATACTGCAAAATATAATATTCTTCCCATCCATCGGTCTGTCAGCGGCTTTTCCTGGGATCACAAGTGTCCACACTCAGTGTAATTATGTAAAAACACCCTGAAATACATAAATGAATTACATATTTCAGGGTGTCCTGTCATCAGCTGCATAACCACTGTGTTCATAATTTTCTCTATGCTATTCCGGTTTTGCAGTCTGATAAAACTTTTTGTAACGATTCTGTATCTTCACAGTTACAACTTTTTCTTATTTTTCATCCAGCGGCCTATTCAATTCATCCAGCCCCGCCAGAACAAACCTTCCGTCCAGAATGATATCTGTCTTCGTTCCGTCTGTATGGACTGCGGAAATTCTCTCCAGCTCCTTATATGGGATCGTGATATCCGTGTGGACGCCGAAGTACGCCTTCGAGACATCTTCCTTCCTTAATATAGAAACTTCGTTGTCTCTCGCGATCATCTCCTTGCCGTCCGGATTGTACATCGGGCTGTCCTCAGACCAGCTGTAGCAGGTGTCGCCAACTGCAAAGTGCGGTCCCATCTTCTCGACGATAAGGATCGGCAGGCGGTCCAGAATTCCAAACTTCTCCGCCATGGCGTAGGCCGTCGTGTTCGTTCCGATGGCAAACTCACCGAGGGGCAGCGTCTCATGACCGTTCATGATTCCCTGCACGATGAGGCGGTGTCCGGCTTCCTGATCGATCACTCCATTTTCCACGAAGTTATCGCATACCGCTGAAACCACACGGCCGTCCTTGAATTCCATGCGGAGGTTCCGGTACTGGATATCTCCGATATAAACCGTTCCCACATTTAAGATTCCGTTCGTTCCCGCAAGCTTCGGGGAAGTAAACACCTCGCCAAGCGGAATATTTACATCCACCACACAGTTCTCAAACTTCGTCTGCTTTTCCGGGTTGGAAATCGCAGCCAGCTGGACCTGCATGTTCGTCTGGTTCTCCCCTTTTCCGGTGATCTCCACATACTCCGCCGTATCGAGAACATCGATAATCTTCTGCTGCATGTCACGGTAAAGTTCGTAATCCAGGGTGTTGATCCGGATCGTCTCCTTAAAGATCTCCGGGAACAGTTCCCCGATTGCCGGAACCGGGAACGCGATGATCGTAAAGCTCGTCTCATCCCCCGGAATATATTCGTTCACCACCGGCATAGAGAGATTCCTGTACTCCAGATAAAGGTTCTGTTGTTTCTCCGTAAACGCCCATGCCTCCGGCTTATTCACTGGCTCAAAGCCCGGCTCGCCGAAGGTCTCGATGACCGCCGGTCCAGCGTAAGCGGCTGCGTCCTCTTTATACTGCTCGTAGGCCGTCTTTAAGACACCGATCTTCCGGTCACGGAACGCCTTATCCATATAGACTGCGCTGTCATAACGATGGTCATAATCATACTGTCTGTTCGGGGAAGAGGATGCGTATCCGCCGTGTCCTGCCGGATTCCGGTTGATGCTGCCCACAGCACTTCTGCAAAAGATCACAGAAAGCCCCGCTGACTCGAAATTTTTTACTGCCTGACGTACCATGCGTTCAAAACCGATCGGATAACGCACTGACACCGTCTTCTTCTTCGAAAGATCTCGGCCCATGACCTCAAATCCACGGATATATCCGTCAGTATAGGTATCTGCCATCTTCCTGATCTCTTCCTCCGGCAGGCTGTTTAAGAACGCCGCTGTCTTCTCCTCTTCCGGGGAAATATACGCACCGAACCGGTAGAGATACGAGAGATCGGAAAGGTCACTCTCCATGATGATCTTTTTCGCGAAGTCAAGCTTTGGATCCACGCCTTCCTGTACACGGTAAGTCAGAGTCACATCACAGTAGTCGCTGGCGCTCCAGTAGAGCACGTCCTTGATCTCCTTCGCTGCCGGAAGTGTCTCGCCCTCAAAGAGGTTGTAGATCTCGATCAGTGCCTCGTTTCCGATCACGAGATCCAGAACACGTCCCTCAAACGCGTAAATGATATCCCCGCGGATCTCCGCATAGAGATAGGAAAGAAGCTTTCCGTACTCCTCCCCCAGCGTCTTCACCGCGTAAGCCGGATTCGTATAGCTTGTCTCATAGTTTTCCGGAAGAACATCCACATAGAGCTTATGATTTAACGTTCTTCCCTCTTCCAGTGTCATCTGCTCCAGACTTCCGTCCTCTTTCGCCTTTAAGACCTCGCCGCACTGGATAATGAACTCTGTCACTTTTCTAAAATAATCCCGGTAGTTTTCCGGTACCGTCTCTTCCGTCAGAATTTCCTGGATCCGCGCCATGGAAAGGTCATAGCGCTCTCTGATCAGATCTTGTTCCATGTGTCATGCCTCCATTTCACGTTCATTTTCCGCACCTGAAAAAGATGCGCTCCGGACCGCTGTTCCCGGTTCCGCCCTGTCATCTTTACAGCGCAAACACGATCATCAGTACCCACACCAGCAGCAGGATCCCCGCCGCCGCAAGGCTGATCTTCGCCAGAAGATAATTCTTCTCTTTCTCCATCATGGCAAATACACCATAGACCACCGATGACACCGCAATGATAATACTGCAAAAACCCAGAGCCGCAGCCGCAAGCGGTGCATTCCCCTGGGTATAGTACGAAAAGCTGATGGCGGCGGCATAAAAGACAAGTGCCGCCGCTGCGAGCCCTGCCGCCACAAAACTATTCTTTGCAAACGGCTTTTTTATATACGATACTTTATTTCCGATTCGTTCCACTGTATCTCTCCCAAACGCCTCTCGCAAGGACAAAAATAATATACCCGGCAAAACCACCGATGGTATTTAAGAGCAGGTCATCCACATCAAAGCTTCCGACTTTGCCGACAAGCTGCATCGTCTCCACAAGAAGACTCATGGCAAAGCTTAAGAGTACTGTGATATACCAGTGTCTCGTCCGCACCCAGATGACCGGCAGAAAAAAGCCAAAGGGCATAAATGCCAGCACGTTGCCGAAAATATTTAAAAATACCGCGCGCCAGCCAAGAATGTTCCTGTATAAAAGAAAGCGCCGAATCTCTTTAAAAAGGGTCAGGTTGTAGGAATATTCGGCCCTCACATCGGGGCTGCGCCCCATTTCTTCGGCAAAAAACAGGAAATATGTCAGCAGAACCAGATACAGGACGAAAAGAACCGCCCCGAGAATCCGATGTCTGTGTTTTTTCATTTTTAAAATTCTCCATTTCCACCAAAACAGGGTCCTGTTTCGTGGTCCTTCTCTCCGGATACTCTCCGAATTTTTAAGCAGGAAAGGAGATGCCGCCATAAAGGCCACATCTCCCACTCCGTTCATCTCACTTTTCAGGCATGCTTCACCGCTCTTTTTGTTTGCACAGCCGCGTTAAAACCGCCCTGATCCGATTAAAACGTGATCTCAGATTTTCTCTTAAGAAGCAGTGCCCCGTTCACGATCGCGATGATTCCGGCAGCAAGTCCGACAGAGGCAACAATAACTCCGACCGCGATGCTCGCTGCCCCTGTATTTCTCATGGTCTTATAAATCTTTTCCATAAAACCGCTCCTTCTTATTTTACGCCATACTGCTCATAGTATGCGTCGATCGCAGCTTTTAATGTGTCGTCGATGATAACTTTTCCCTTGTACTCTTTATTGTAGAGGTGCTCAACAACTTCCTTCATGGTTACGATCGCTGTTGTGCGGAAACCGTATTTCTCCTGGATCTCGGTAAGAGCGGACTTCTCGCCTTTACCTCTCTCGCAGCGGTCTACGGATACAACAAGGCCGAGAACATCGACATCGCCCTGTGCCTTGATGATCGGAAGTGTCTCCTCGATGGAAGTGCCAGCTGTTGTCACGTCCTCAATGATAACGACCTTGTCACCGTCAGCGATCGGGCTGCCGAGAAGGATTCCCTTGTCACCGTGGTCTTTTACTTCTTTTCTGTTGGAGCAGTACTTGATGTCCGCGCCGAAGTGCTCGCTGATCGCCATGCTTGTTGCAACGGTCAGCGGGATTCCCTTGTAAGCCGGTCCAAAGAGAACATCGAAGTCTGTTCCGAATGTATCATTGATTGCCTTCGCGTAGTACTCGCCGAGCTTTCTGAGCTGGGCGCCTGTGCGGTAGAAGCCTGTGTTTACGAAAAACGGTGTCTTTCTTCCGCTCTTTGTTACGAAATCTCCAAATTTTAATACGCCGCAATCAACCATGAATTCAATAAATTCCTGCTTGTACTTTTCCATGACCTAAAAACTTCCTTTCAAAATAATATTCTTAGTGCACAGCACCAATTAACTCGTGGATATCTTCCACACCGTACTTCTTCATGTACGCCTCGATGCCCTCGATCACCTGGATCGTCGTATCCGGGTTGATGAAACTCGCGGTTCCGATGGACACTGCTGTCGCACCTGCGAGGATGAACTCCAGCGCGTCCTCAGCCGTCATAATGCCGCCCATTCCGATCACCGGGATCTTCACAGCGTTTGCGACCTGATATACCATGCGGACAGCCACCGGTTTGATCGCCGGGCCGGACATACCGCCGGTCTTGTTTGCCAGGGCGAATGTGCGCTTGTTGATATCGATCTTCATTCCCGTGATGGTGTTGATCAGAGATACCACATCAGCTCCACCTGCCTCAACGGCTCTCGCCATCTCAGCGATATCCGTAACGTTCGGGGAGAGCTTCATGATCACCGGCTGCTTTGCGACCTTCTTTACCGCCTTTGTGATCTGTTCCGCGCATTTCGGATCCTGGCCGAATGCGATTCCGCCCTCTTTTACGTTCGGGCAGGAGATATTGATCTCGAGCATATCCACGTCAGCGTCAGCGAGACGCTCCACAACATCCACATAGTCGCTCTCGGACTTTCCGCAGACATTAACGATGATCTTTGTGTCATGCTGTCTTAAGAACGGAACATCGCGCTTCATGAACACGTCGACGCCCGGACCCTGAAGACCGATAGCATTTAGCATTCCGCCGTAAACTTCCGTCACTCGCGGAGTCGGATTTCCCGGCCACGGCACGTTTGCGATTCCTTTTGTTACAACAGCGCCGAGACGGTCAAGATCGATCATCTCGCCGTATTCCATACCGGAACCAAAGGTACCGGAACAGGTCATCACCGGGTTCTTTAACTCTACACCGGCAAGTGTTACTTTTGTATTCATGCCTGCTCCTCCTTCTTGATCATGATGCCGGAGGCGATGCGCTCGCGCTGCTCATCCGGAGTCAGAAGTTCTACCTCTTCAGCGCGGAATACCGGACCGTCCTTGCAGATTCTCTTGTTTCTCACGTTGCTGTGCTCATCAATGTCCTTGCTGTGGCATACACAGCCAAGACAGGCACCGATTCCACATGCCATCTTTTCTTCCAGAGAGATATAACACTCGATCCCGTTCTCCATTGCGTAGGTCTTTAATGCCTTCAACATCGGAGTTGGTCCGCATGCGTAGATAATATCCGCGGTAAGCTTCTCCGCGCGGATCGCGTCGATGACATTTCCCTTTGTTCCGACACTTCCATCCTCTGTCGCGATCACGACATCGGCGTATTTGCGAAGCTCGTCCGCGAGGAAAGTCTCTTTATCTCTGTAACCGATGACTGCTGTCTTCTCGCAGTCAAGGTTCTTAGCAAGCTCTAACATCGGCGGGATTCCGATTCCGCCGCCGATCAGGAATGCTTTTTTCTTCTTTAAGGGGAATCCATTTCCCAGCGGTCCCATAATATCGAGGGTATCGCCTTCCTCGTATGCGGAAAATTCCTTTGTTCCAGCTCCCGCGATGCGGTAAACGATCCGAAGTCTTCCATTCTCCTTGTCCGCCTCACAGATACTGATCGGACGCGGGAGAAGCTTTGACTGGTCATTGGTGTAAACAGCGATAAACTGTCCCGGTACGGCTGCTTTTGCCATCTCCGGTGCGTCAAGCCACATGCTGTAGATTCCCTCTGCCAGTTTTTCCTGGCTGTGGATCACAGCGTTTACTTTTTTCTGTGCCATGGTTTCCTCCTGGTGGTTTACTATCAGTATTCCGGTGCTTTTCCAACTTTCCGGAACACTGTTTTTATATGGTTACAACACATCAGCCACGGACATACGCCATGGCTGATAAATTTTCAATGTACTATTATAATACGGAGTTGATATCCGCGATCATATCCACAACGGCCTGTCTGGATGCCTCTGCGAAATGTTCCGGACCGAACTTTGCGTATTTCTCCTGCTTATACGCAGCGATGATTCCTCTGGAGGAGTTTACGACAGCTCCGAGACCATCCTCGTTGAAGCAGTGCATTAAGTCTTTCGCGGTACCGCCCTGTGCGCCGTAGCCCGGTACAAGGAAGTATGTCTTCGGCATGAGCTTTCTTAAGATCTTGCTCATCTCCGGATATGTAGCGCCCACAACAGCGCCTACGTTGCTGTAATCGCCGTCCATGCTTGCTTCGCCCCACTCAACGACCTTCTCTGCGACTAACTCGTAGAGCGGTCTTCCGTCTACAAGGCGGTCCTGGAACTCACCGCTGGACGGGTTGGATGTCTTAACGAGAACGAAAAGGCCTCTGTCCTCATCGTTGCAGACATTGACGAACGGTTTGATTCCGTCTGTTCCAAGGTACGGGTTTACTGTGATAAAATCCGTATTGAAACCGCGGCATTCATTGCTTCCAACTTTTACACTTCCGATATGTCCAACTGCATATGCGGAGGAAGTGGATCCGATATCGCCTCTCTTTACATCTCCGATCACAAGGAGTCCCTTATTCTGGCAGTATTCGATCGTGCGGGCATATATTTTAAGACCCTCAATGCCAAACTGCTCATACATTGCAATCTGCGGTTTCACTGAGGGAATCAAATCATAAGTGTTATCAATAATTTCTTTGTTAAACTGCCATACAGCCTCGGCAGCTCCTTCCATGGTCTCGCCGAAGTCCTTAAATGCTCTCTGGACAATATGGTTCGGAATATAACCTAACATAGGGTCAAGACCGACGCAGATCGGTGCCTTTGTCTTCTGAATCTTCTGTATGAGCTGACTGATCATAGTTTCCTCCTCCGATGTAGTTGCGTTTCTACAACACCTTATTCTTTCCAATTTTAGCATATGGTGTTTCCGGTTTCAAGTAGAAATATAGAGGTTGGGAAAATTTCTGCAATTTGAGGAGAATCGGGGAATATTGTGACAGATGGGGAGCTGGCCTCCCCTCTTATACTACTTCCCAATGTCCTTTATGGCTGGTACCGACACGTTTGATAATGTTCTGTTGCCTCATCCTATTTACATGATATTTTACCCTGTTGATTTTCCAACCTAATTTTTCTGCAATCTCTTTCTGAGTCATGTCTGGATTCTGGCTTATTATCTGCAAAATAGTTTTGGCCTCTTGGCTTAGTTTCGTTTGGGTGGTAGTTTGGGTGGTATCTTTGGTGGTTTGGGTGGTATCCCGCGCAGTTTGGGTGGTGTCCTGCACAGTTTGGGTGGTGTCCTGCACAGTTTGGGTGGTACTTTGGGTGGCTTGGGTATTACCTTGGGTAGCTTGGGTGCCACTTTGGATATTTTCTTCCGCACATCTTATCACTGTATCTTCCGTATTCCGATAAAGATTAATACGGAACCCGATCTCTAAATCCTGAAACTCTGGCTCCCGCAGTCCATACTCTTTCATCGCCTCCAACAATTTCGGAATCCCACTGCCCCATGCTTCAATCAGATTCATGTATGAAAAAGCATGTGCCAATGCACGATTTCGAATTTTAGAGTATCCCTCTCTCATTTTATCCAATGTCACACCTGGCATCAAACCGCCCGGAGAGGTGATCTCCAACCGATCATCATAAATCGCCACCTGGATATGTGAACTTTGTAAATAGCTACAGTTCATCACAGCATTAATAATCAACTCACGAATACTGTCCGGCGGTAATTCATAAATATCTTTCCGATAAATTCCCTCAAGTTTTGCGCCTAAATGAATATTTCTCAATACAAACTGGAACGAATCATCGATCTGCTGCCATAATGGACCGCTATACTCACGCTTGTCCACAAATACAGCACGCGTTTTTCCTTTGAACATTCCACATTGGATATGTGACAAGAATTCATCCTTTCCCAACAGGAAAACATATCCATTTGTAGGATGTATACTTCCATCTTCTGCTTCTGCCAGTAGTCCCCAACTGAGCAGTACATTCTTTGTTATATCCTTAACCGCTTCTTTCTGCGTCTTTGACTTTCCATTCGCAATAGCTACTTCTTTCATCTGCCTGCATAGTTCTGCAATCTCTTCATCTGTAACTGTCAAATCTCTGCGAATAACCTTGTCATAGGATCGTCCCTCATCCTCATAATACATTTCAGCTGTTAGGTCACGTCCAGCAGGACGGGATGTCCCCGAAACCCGGATATAAGTGCCATCCTTAATTCCCATGGACTTGATATAATACGGTCTCTGTTTTCCCGGGCTGATCTCAGCAATAATGATCGTCTTATCCTCAATCGTCTGTAAGTAAACATCTGGAATAACGACCGGTTCACAGCTGTCCGATATTGCTGTAGTAATCGCATCAATCTCCGAAAAGACATTTTCCTTAGGAATACCGACTACCTCACGAGTATCATCATCAACGCCAAATACAATGCGTCCGCCCTCTCCATTTGAGAAGGCAATAACTGTTTTCATGTATTTTATACTATCCTTCGGTCTCTGGACTTTAAACTCTACATTTTTTGATTCACCTGCTAAGATTTCTCCAATAGTCAATAAATTCACCTCCACTCAGTTTCTACTATATTTCGCAATTATTTTCCATTTCCATATGGTGTCTTCGTTTCCGCAACCATCGATAATGTATCCCGACTATTAAAATCGTAAGTTACTATCTTTTGTTCCGCATCGGTAAATGTAGATGAACCACCGATTCCAAAATATTTTTCAAAGAATTGTTTCAGTTTGTCAATAACGCCCTGCTTCTTCTTTGCTCTTCCACCGCCGCCGAAACGAGAGATTGGCGGCATAAGCCTATCTATATCCGTTCCCGCCGTCTTGATCTCTCCATCCCGGAATGCATTCTCCATAAATTTTCTGGTATCTTCCGGTTTCAGCCGTTCTTCTGCAATAATATTATCGAGGTCATGATCTCGCTGCTCTACCACATAGCTATGCCACTCATTCATAACATCATCCACATCATTGATTCCCGCTATAAAGGTTTCAATGAGCTGTTTCTTGCTGCGCAGTTCCGGACTGGCGTCAATTGCCTTGTTGATGGTTATCAATACTTCTTTATCCTCACAATGGGTATCATGATACTTCTTCACAAGTATCAGAATATAATCAATATTGATTTCTATCTGACGAATCAGTTCAATCTCAAATACCACATCATCTGTAATATCCGTACTTTCCTGCCGCTTGTGTTTCCACTCATCGCGCAGATCCTGATAACGACCAAGATAATCCTGCAGATCACGCTCAGTAATCAATTCTTTCTCTTTAAATTCATCAAATGAAATCAAAAGATTTCTCATTCGGAGAATTGCCCCAAACAAGGCAATAAACTCTTTTTGATTTTGTTCCCCGATGATCTGGGATTCTGACAGTGGAAACTTATCATTCAGTTCTTCCACCATATCCACATATCCCGGCATCGGTTTGCCATCTACCGATTCATATCCATAATAATAATCCTTAAAGCTCTGCAGAAGAACAATGCCTCCTGCATTCTTGTCCCCAAACAGGGAAATGGCACTGTCCACCCGCTTTTGCAGATTGCGAAAACATACAATATTTCCAAAGGTTTTTATAGAATTCAAAATGCGGTTTGTGCGCGAGAATGCCTGTATTAATCCATGCATTTTCAGATTCTTATCCACCCATAAAGTATTCATGGTTGTCGCATCAAAACCAGTAAGAAACATATTTACTACAATCAGAATATCCAATTCCTTATTCTTCATACGAAGAGACACATCTTTATAGTAATTCTGGAATTTATCACTTGAAGTGTCATAATTTGTATGGAACATCTGATTATAATCTTCTATTGCCTCTTCCAAAAAATCTCTGGACGGCTGATCAAGTGCAGAAGTATCTTCGGAGTTTTCCTCATCCAGAATGCCATCCGATTCTTCCTCATTTGCGCCATAGCTGAAAATAGTCGCAACACGCAATTTCTTAGTCGGATCTGCTGACATCTGCTTTTTGAATTCCTGATAATACAGCTTTGCCATCTGCACACTTGATACAGCAAAAATAGAATTAAAGCCACTGATTCTCTGTTTCTGCTTGATTTCCTCTACCTCGTCCCTTTTAGCCGAGGCAACCTCTGCAATATTCGTAAGTGTATTGTATATGTATGTTTTATCTCCACGATATGTCTTCTGGTCAAAATGTTCCAGTATATACTGCGTCACAATATGAATTCGCTCAGGAGCCATCATAACCTTTTCCCTATTGATGTCCCAGACCATCTCATCTGTGATTTCTTCATCCGCATCCATTGTTTTAATATAATCGACACGAAACGGGAGAACATTTTTATCATTAATTGCATCCACAATTGTATAGCTGTGAAGCTGATCGCCAAAAGTCTGTCCTGTTGTAAAAAATTCTGGATTCTTCGCTCTGCCGGAATTGACCGAGAATATTGGCGTTCCTGTAAATCCAAATAAATGATATTTCTTGAAATTCTTTACAATGGCAGTATGCATGTCACCAAACTGACTGCGATGGCACTCATCAAAAATGATGACAATATGCTTCGTGTATACTTCATGCCCCGGATTTTTCTTTATGAATGTAGCTAATTTCTGGATTGTAGTAATAATAATATGGGCATCCGGATCTTCAAGCTGACGTTTTAATACAACGGTTGAAGTATTGCTGTTTGCAGCTCCTTTTTCAAAACGGTCATATTCCTTCATGGTCTGGTAATCCAGATCCTTACGATCAACCACGAACAATACTTTATCAATATACGACAATTTTGACGCCAGTCTTGCTGTCTTAAAAGAAGTGAGTGTTTTTCCTGATCCTGTGGTATGCCAGATATAACCTCCACCTTCAACACTGCCATACTTTTTATAATTATTAGCAATTTCAATGCGATTGAGAATTCTTTCTGTAGCCGTAATCTGGTATGGACGCATAACCATCAGCATATCCTCAGACGTAAAAATACAATACTTTGCGAGGATATTGAGAATCGTATGTTTCGCAAAAAATGTCTTGGTAAAATCAATGAGATCAGGGATCACACGATTATTAGCATCTGCCCAAAAACATGTAAATTCAAAACTGTTGCTTGTCTTTGTCTTACTTGCACCACGCTTTTCATGTTCCTTTTCTGCATTTCGTCTGGTACTATTGGAATAATACTTTGTATTTGTTCCATTTGAAATTACGAAAATCTGAATATACTCGTATAATCCACAGCCCGCCCAGAAAGAATCCCTCTGATATCGATTGATTTGGTTAAACGCCTCTCGAATGGCAACACCTCTGCGTTTCAGTTCGATATGTACGAGCGGCAGGCCATTCACCAGTACCGTAACATCATAGCGGTTGTCATGCTTTGCACCATCTTCTGTACCGATCACATATTGATTGATGACCTGCAGTCTGTTGTTATGAATATTCTTTTTATCTATGAGCGTGATGTTCTTGGAAGAACCATCATCACGAGTCAGTACCTGAACATTATCCTCCTGTATCTTTCGGGTCTTTTCCACGATATGCTCATTTGGATTAGCAACAGCATTTTTGAAAAAATCTTCCCATTCTGTGTCAGAAAATCGATAATTATTCAGTTCTTCTAACTTTTTACGGAGATTTGCAATCAAATCTTTCTCCGTGTGAATAGGCAGATATTCATAGCCCTGCTCACACAACAAACGAATAAACCCCTGTTCCAATTCCGCTTCACTCTGATAACTGTCAGAGCGCTTCTTGACTGGTTCATATTCTGTGACAACAGTATTTTCCGATATCTCCGCTACGATATTAAAGTATGGCACATGATCGCCTCCTTATTTTTGTAATTCTTTGAAAGATAACAGCTTGTTTCTGTAATATTCATATTGCTTTTGACGGGCTTCGATCTCAGCTGGAAGACCTACTGATAGATCATTGCAAAGGACATCAAAGTGACGAAGAACTGTCACAATGCGTTCCTGTTCTTCAAGTGATGGTACTTGCAATACAAACTTACGAATTTTTTCCATTGGTATATTTTTCATCGATGATGCTTGAAGCAGACGATTTATTTGTGTCTCCCGAAATATATTTGTTTGAAAAAAGTAACGCATATATTCTGGATTTATAATTTTTTTATCTACTCTTATTAGTGCAACATTAGGTGCAAGATAATACTTATCATTCTCTTCGATTACAGCAACCTGTCCTATTGTTCCAACATAAGTAAAAAGCATATCACCATTATATAGTTTGCTTCTAGTCAATTTTGATAAATCACTTTTATCAATATATTTCACATCACTTAAATCTAACTTTCCATTTCTAACATTTAAACCACGAAGAGCAATGATTTTACCTTCGTCTGAGTAAGTAACGTACTTAGTAAATTCATATCCTGCAAGTTTTGTAACTGTAGCAATAGTCCCCAATTCAAGAGGAACATAACCAAATACATATTGAATAAGCTTAATTACGCTCTGTCTGTCTGTCTGTCTGTCTGTCTGTCTGTCTGTCTGTCTGTCTGTCTGTCTGTCATAATCGTGTTGCCTGTTTCAGCAAATGTCAAGAGTAAATCTCGATAATATTCATATTGTTTTTGGCGTGCTTCAATTTCGGCTGGCAGACCGATATTTAGGTCGGTACAGATGGATTCAAAATTATCAAGTAACTCTACCACCCTACTTTGTATGTCCTTAGACGGAACTGGGACTTTATATGCAAGTACCTTTTGAAAATCCAAAGAATCTACTGTTCCACCTTGCTTTTTGGTTTTTATCAAAATGTCATTTCCTTTTCCTTGTATTACATGAAATGCGTATCTGGGAAGAATGCCTTCATTAACAACAAGCATTTTTATATCTTGATTAATGGTAGTTTCAAAAGGTACATAGGCGACCGGAAAAGTGTGTTTTAATATTCCAGACCTTGTTACTATAGCAATACTATTTGCTGGATATACTGTCATAGATGCTTCCTTTACCGCTTTTTCTGTAATGTGATCTTTCGTCTCTATCAAGGTTGATGATTTCATGTCTTTTGACGAAATCCAGGGAATTGTACCTTGCTCCCAAAAACTTTTTTCTGACATAGATGGAGTTTTTCCACCAGACCACTCTCCTAGTTCAGCAAGTGACTTCACCAGATAGTTTCCATCATGAGAGAGTAATTTATCTCTATAAAATTCGTATTGTTTCTTCCGAGCTGTAAGCTCGGCTGTAAGCTCGGCTGTAAGTAACGTAAAAGAGTCCAGCACGCGGACTATTTCACGTTGTACCTCCAGAGGAGGTACCGGAATCAACATTTCTTCAAATTTTTTTCTCGAAATATATGGAATCGTTCCTGTCGATGCTTGAGATTTTAAATATTTTGTTTGTGTTTCCATATAATAAAGAAGATACTTATTAAACAGTCTTTTTCCACAAACTAAACCAATAAAAGTTTGATTTGTTATAAGCGGTTGAGTATTTATTGCATATGTTCCTAATGAAGCAGAACACGAACATATTACCGTTCCTGTCGGAAATACTTTTAGATTCATTTTTTTGATAACATCTTCACTTACTCCAAGACCAGATAATGATTTATTAAAATATTGTCCCTCTTTATCTTCAATACGGCACCATGGTATATTTCCATCAAAGGTTTTTGGTCTATCCCGCATTGGCACAATAACATCATCACATACATCTTTGATTCTTTGAAATTCCACTCCATTCGGGCAAAGTTCCTTTATCAACTCATCTAATCTACTCATTAAGTTTACTCACCGCCTTTTTCCAACATCTTTTTCACTTCCTTATCAAAATCAGAAGTTATCTTTTGCGTTTTATTAAACTCTGCATATTCAGTGGCAGCTTTTTCTTTTGCCATTCTTCCGGAAATTTTCCCCTTGTCACGCAGAATATCATATCTACGGAAAGCGAGGAATTCATTTACGCTGGCAGCAAATTCCTCCATGGTAAACGTATTTTCTCTTTCTATCAAATCTTCTATATAATCAAAATATCCTGTTACTGCCCGTTCCAGTTGCCGAATTTGTTTTTCTTCCAAATAATTTTTAGCAATCAACACATCCGATTTCAAGATACGACCTTCTGGAGCATTTTTCCAAGTGGTTAGTCCCATATGTTCCTTCAGTCTGTCTGCTTTCGTATAAACAATTTCTGCCGCCGTTTGTCCCGTAATTGCATAATGAAATTTATTCTGCACCATCGCATAAAATTCATGGGTAACCTGCGCGTCCTTGTCATAGTCGATACTGCATTCCGCAAAAATATCAGTAATCTGCTGCCAAATACGACGCTCACTCGCACGGATGGAACGAACTCTTTCCAGTAATTCACGGAAGTAATCTTTTCCAAAAACGGTTTTTCCTTGCTTTAAACGCTCATCGTCCATAGCAAAGCCCTTAATCATATATTCTTTCAGAACACTTGTTGCCCAAATCCTGAACTGGGTCGCTCTGCGAGAATTTACACGATAACCTACAGAAATAATTGCATCCAGATTATAAAAATTTTGTGTTCTTTTTACCTGACGATTTCCCTCTTGCTGAACTATTTCCATTTTGGAAACAGTTGAATCCTGCGTCAATTCTCCGTCGCCATAAATATTAGACAAGTGTTTGGATATAGCCGGAACATCCACATCAAAGAGTTTTGCCATTGATTTTTGTGTCAGCCAAATTGTTTCATCATGGATGACAGCATTTACTGAAATATCCTCATCAACAGACTGGTACATTAAAAATTGGAATTCTCTACTCATACCCCACCTCAATATCTGCGATAATCTTGTCAATCTCGTCACGAAGCACCTGTTCACGAGCAACAATTTCTTTTATTTCCGCATTTAACTTCACAATATCAATTTTCTCTCTGGTATCCTCAACTTCAACATATGTAGATACAGACAGATTATAATCATTGCTGGATACTTCCTCATAACTTGCCAGATGTGCAAAATGTTTTACTTCTTCCCTCTTTGTAAACGCATCCACAATATGCTCAATATGCTCTGGTGTCAGTTTATTATTGTTGGTAACCTTCACACACTCATTTGTGGCATCAATAAATAATGTCTTATTATCTGCCTTATTCTTCTTCATGACCATGATACAGGTTGCAATTGAAGTACCAAAAAACAGATTACTCGGCAGCTGAATGATACAATCCACATAGTTGTTATCAACTAAGTACTTACGGATTTTCTGCTCTGCACCTCCACGGTACATAATTCCCGGGAAACATACAATAGCGGCTGTTCCGTTGGATGCAAGCCATGACAGACTATGCATAATAAACGCCATATCTGCTTTACTTTTCGGTGCTAAAACTCCTGCCGGAGCAAAACGTGGGTCGTTGATCAGCAGTGGATTTTCATCCCCCGCCCATTTGATCGAATATGGCGGATTGGACACGATCAGCTCAAATGGCTCATCATCCCAGTGTTGCGGACTAATCAAAGTGTCTTCACATGCAATGTTGAATTTATCGAATCCTACATCATGCAGGAACATATTAATGCGGCACAGGTTATAGGTTGTAATATTGATCTCCTGACCGTAAAATCCGTTGCGGATCGCATCTTTGCCAAGAACTTTCTCTGCTTTCAGAAGCAGCGAACCCGAGCCACATGCCGGATCATATACTTTATTAATTTCTGTTTTTCCTACCGTTCCAAGCCGTGTAAGCAATTCTGACACATCCGCTGGAGTGAAGAACTCTCCGCCAGATTTTCCGGCATTTGACGCATACATCATCATCAAATACTCATATGCATCACCAAACGCATCGATGGAGTGGTCTTTCACATCTCCCAGCTTCATTTCGCCCACACCATTCAGTAATTTCACAAGCTTTTCATTACGTTTTGCAACCGTAGAACCCAATTTATTGCTGTTCACATCATAGTCATCAAACAGTCCGGCAAAATCACTCTCCGCCTCACTGCCTTTCGCAGATTCCTCGATATGACGGAATACCCGTTCCAATGTTTCATTTAAATTCTCGTCATCTGCGGCATTGGACCGAACATTGCAGAACAGTTCACTCGGCAGAATGAAAAATCCTTTTTCTTCTACAAGTCCCTCTCTTGCTTCCTCCGCATTTTCATCTGCCATTTTTGCAAAGTCAAAATCGGTATTGCCTGCATCGATCTCACCGCTATTTACATAATTACACAGATTCTCTGAAATATAACGATAAAACATCGTACCCAGAACATAATTTTTGAAGTCCCATCCATCAACTGCTCCGCGCAGTTCATCCGCGATTGCCCATATTGCACGATGCAGTTCATCACGTTCCTGTTCTTTTTTTGTATCAATCATTCCCTCTTCCTCCATTATCCTCTGGTACAAATTCCAAAATATCATCCACTCCACAATTTAAAACACGGCACATGCTTTCCACGCTTTCCAAAGAAATATATCCGTTTCGTTTCAAACGTGTGATAATATTAGCCGAAAAGCCAGCCTCCTGTTGAAGCTGCGCATTCGTCATATCTTTTTCTATTAACAAATGGAATAATTTTTTATAACTGACTGCCATACCACATCCTCCATTATTTTGTTAGCAGGTATATGTAAATATTATCACGACATCGTGAGTTTTTCAACGACCACGAGTTAAAAATAGCCACTTGAATTTTCATATTCAACCAAACTGGTTGTTGATCTATTATCTCGAAAATGATTTACTTTTACCAACACTTGCATGTATGGAAACTTGTAGTGATTTATTTCAGAAATAAAGAAAAATAAAGCAGCGTTTACATCCGTACAAATCGTCCTCAAGTTGAGGACGATTTGCCGTATATGACTTTCCGAAATAAGTATACATAAAAGCGGCACCCAGTATTTACACCAGATGCCGCATCCTGTTATTTTCTATTTTCTTCCCTCAACTATGAAACACAATCGTACAGACATACTCCCCATTCTTATAATCCTTCTTCGCAAACTGCTCCTCCACCAGCGTCTCCATGTTCATCCAGTATTCCTCTGCTGCCAGCATGATATGTGACAGCATGATTCCCATGTTGAACTCCTTGAAGGCCTTCGCTCCTTTTCCGGAGAATGGGGCGGCTTTTTTCATGAAGATGTAGAGGCGGTCGGAGTAAACGACGAATCGCCAGGGCTGGGAGTTGAAGGAAGACGGAGCGAGGCGGGCGGCGCGGAGGATCGACTTTACCTGTTCTCCCGGTTCATCCTTGAAGGCACAGAGAGCTGCCAGGGAGTTTCTGTGTGCCATGGACGAATCGCGGAACGGCTTTGCGGATGCTTTGCCGAAGGCGATCACGAGGAAACGCTTCAGTCCGTCTTTTTTATCCTCCCCTGCTTTTGTCGCTCCGAGATAACAGGTTCCGAGTTCCTTCGATGTAAGGTAGAGGACTGCCTGCTCTGCTGCGTACCCGGCATTTCGCATGGAAAGGCGGTCATCGCCGCAGTATACCGCAAGGTAGTACGGTGCTTCCGTCTTCCAGAGTCCGTGGACCTTCAGCTTTTTGTCGGTGTTGTCCACGATCTCAAATTCTACCGGCTTTTCCTCATCTAAAAGCGCTACGGTTTTCAAATACCGTTTCAACGCTTCCAATCTCTCCGGCTCAATCTTTTCCATCCGGTATTCTCTGACGGAGTATCGGTTAAAAATCGCCTCATAAATACTCATAACTGCTCGCCTCTTCCCCTCATGCCGGATATTATCACTTTTCCCGGCAAACACTGCACCCTGATTTCATAATTGATAAACTGCAACTGCTCAGCAAGCCTGCATACTTGCTGCAATGATTTACATTTTGATACCTTTCAGTCCATACTGCGTCGGTACGAACCAGAAATCCCTGACAAAAAATTTCTTTTTACGCCAGTTCTTCCATCTCATCCAGCAGATCTTTAAACACCTTCACAGCCTCATTCACAACCTCCGGCTCTTCCATGTCAAGACCTACAAGCTTCAGTAATTCCACCGGAGTCCTGGAACAGCCGCCTTTTAAGAAGCGGAAATAGCCTTCCTTCGTCTCCGGGTCGCCTGCCAGGATCCGTCTCGCGATGGCCATCGCCGCCGAAAATCCGGTGGCGTACTGGTACACATAAAACTGCATGTAAAAGTGCGGGATCCGCTCCCACTCATGATCAATGTCCTCATCGATCACAGTCTCTTCTCCATAATACTCCGAATTCAGCTCATGGTAAAGACCACAGAGCAAATCTTTTGTGAGCGGGGTTCCATTCCAGGAAAGCTTATAAGTCTCCCACTCGAACTCCGCGAACAGGGCCTGACGGAAAAGTGTCGTGCGGAACCGTTCCGCAAGCTGGTTCACCAGATAAAACTTCTCTTTTCTGTCCTTTGCCTCGTTGATCATGTAGTTTAAGAGCAGGATCTCATTGCAGGTGGAGGCCACCTCAGCCACAAAGATCCTGTATCCTGCGTAGGTGTAGCTCTGGTTCGCGTTGGAATACCAGGAGTGAATGGAATGCCCCATCTCATGGGCCAGCGTGAGGACAGAATTCAATGTCCCATCAAAGCTCATCAGCACATACGGGTGAACGCCGTAAGCGCTGTTGGAGTACGCGCCGCTTCTTTTTCCCTCGTTCTCATAGACGTCGATCCAGCGGTTCTCAAATCCTGTTCTCAGGAGATTCAGATACTCCTCTCCTAACGGCTTCAGCGCCTTTAAGATCAGCTCCTGCGCCTCCTTGTAGGTGTAGGTCTTCTCATAATCCTCCGTCAGCGGCACATAGAGATCATACATGTGGAGCTCAGAGACATTCATATAGCTCTTTCTGAATTTCATGTACCGGTGCATCAGCGGCAGAGCGTTATGGACGGACTCGATCAGGTTGTCGTAAACCTTTTCCGGGATCTCATTCCCCGCCAGGTACATGGCTCTTGCGGACGGATATTTTCTCATTCTCGCATAGAAATTTCCCTGCTTGACATTTCCCTCATAATTCGCAGCCACGGTGTTCGCAAACTGGCGGTAAGAAGCATACAGGGAGTGGAACGCCGCCTCGCGGACATCTCTGTCCCTGCTCTCGATAAGTTTTCCGTATCTCGCATGGGTCACATCCACAAGCTCTCCGTTTTCATCCTTCACCGGCTCAAATTTCAGATCCGCGTTGTTGAACAGGGCAAACACCGATGATGGAGTTCCCGAGATCTCGGAGGCGGCAGCTAAGATCGCCTCCTCCTTCTCCGATAACCTGTGAGCCTTTTTCGCCAGCAGCCGTTCCAGCTGTTTCTTATAGTGGGCAAGCTCCGGAGATGCAAGAAATTCTGCCATCTTCTCATCCGGGATACTTAAAATCTCCGGATCCGCGAAGGAAGATGCCGCCATCGCCTTCACAGCCAGGGACTGGACTCTCGACACCAGCGCCTGGTTCTCGCTGACGGAGGTATCCTGGTCCCGCCTCTGCATCGCATACGCATAAAGGAGAGAAAGTGTCTCGTCCACAGACTCATCATATGTCAGATAGTTCTTCAGGTATTCCGCGGAGTTTCCAAGTTTTTCCCGGTATGCCTCATACTCCTGGATCCGCTCCTCCACACCGTCCATGAGTTCCTCGAACTTTTCCGGTGATTCGATCATGTCCTCCAGTTTCCAGGTATCCTGTTCTTCGATCTCTGAACGTTTCTTTACACTCTCAGCCATGGCTTTCTCTCCTTCTTAAATCAGATCTTTTTCATGATCTAATTTTTGCACAATCCCGCGCAAAAATCCATCCCATTTTTAATTTTTTCTCAAATTATTGCGTGTCCCCCCACTCCGTTCATCACAAAGCAAAGGTCATGAATGTTCACCAGTGACAGAATTCAATGTTGGTATATTTCGTATGTAAAAGAATGTGCCCTGATACATTGATTTGCCCCGCACAGCCACATACAGCAGCTTACACATTTGCGCAGGTTCATGCATTCAGGACACATTTCTCCATTTATTGGTCGGACCAATACAGCTATAAAAATACGTATAACGATCAGATCAATCCCGACATGATCGGCACGCTCACAACCGTCATAAGTCCTGCTACCGCGATAGACAGGCTGCTCATGGCACCTTCCACTTCACCAAGCTCCAGGGCCTTTGCTGTTCCAATAGCATGGGCGGATGTTCCCAGTGCCAGGCCTTTCGCGATCGGCTCCTTGATTCCGATGAGCTTGAACCAGCCGTCCGCAACGATATTTCCAAGAATTCCTGTGATGATGATGCTCACGATGGTCATGGTCACGATCCCACCTGCTTCCTCAGATACGCCCATTCCGATCGCTGTGGTGATGGACTTCGGAAGCAGGGATACATAGTGCACATGTTCCAGCTTAAAGACCATGGACATCACATAGACGCTGACAACGCTTCCGATGACACCCGCGGTGATCGCCGTCGCAACAGCCGTCAAGTTTCTCTTCAACAGTTCCAGCTGCTTGTAAAGCGGGATCGCAAGGCATACCGTCGCCGGGGTCAGAAAATAGCTGATATAGGACGCTCCCTCATTATAATCCGTGTAGGTGATCCCCGTGGCCTTTAAAAACGCGATTACGAGAATGATCGCCACAAGCAGCGGATTTAACACCGGCCAGCCGAATTTCTTCTTTAATTCCATACCGATCAGGTATGCGAAAAGACTGACAAATACTCCAAAATATAACGGCATCTCTATTTCTCCCCTTTCTTCTGTCTCTTGATGATCCACTCTGCCGTCACTCCGGTGATGGACATGACGATGAATGTGGTCACGAAGGTAATGATGAGCATCGGGATCATGACAGCCTTCAGCTCTTCGATCTTATCAATAATTCCCACAGCCGCCGGGATAAACATCACCGGCATCAGATCCAGAAGCAGGTTTCCCGTAACTTCCACGTCAGAGAGCTTAATGATTCCGCTGCACAGACCGCCAAGAAGAATGAACAGACCATATACTCCGGCAGGTACCGGAAGCGGAATGAACTTATTTAAGAGTTCTCCGACCATTGTGATCCCGAAGATGATCACAATTTCCTTCACGTACTTCATAATGTTTCCTCCTCATTTTGTTGTCTCACGCAAAGACTAGCAACCATTTTAGCACCGCTTATGCGGAACGGCAATAGAAAAAAGCACGGAATTTTTCTTGAATTGGTCGATTTTTCTGTATATACTTATGTTCATGATATTGGAGACAAAAAGCTTTTACTCTCTCCGATACAGGATCACTCCGCACTGCGTGCTCTGGCAATCCGCAAAGCATTCTACTGCCCGGAATCAGTATGGTATTCCAGTAAATGACTTTCGGAAATTTTCCGGCTTTTTCAGGAGGATTTTTTTATGAAATTACACAGGGTCCATTCCCTTGATTCTTCCCAGATCAGACAGCTCCAAACCATGGTAAATAAATGCACCGATTCTGACGGAACCAGACTTTCGTTCCCGTTTGATGAGGCTGATCTCTTTCTCTATTTTGAACACGACGGTTCCATCGTCTCCGCCATCGCTTTTATCCCTATAGAGGGCCTGCTCTATGAATGCTCTGCCTTCACGGATCCGGAGTTTCGCGGTCATGGACACTTTTCTGGGCTTCTGGATGCAGGAATCGATGAACTTCCGGAAGATTCGGAGTTGATTTTTTATGCGGATAAGAGAAATTCTGCCGCTGCTGCCGTTCTGGAGGCGATCGGAGCAGAAATGAATTCCGAAGAACATATGATGAAGCTGCTGCCAGAAAACTTTTCCATCATTGACTGCCGCTCCAGCCAGACAGGATCCGATGTCAGTGCCCTTGATTTAATTGCTGATATCCACTCTGAATGTCTGAATCTTGACGGCACTCTGACTCTCCGCTTTCACTCTGACCACGCCGTTATCAACTTCTCCGTCTTCCCTTCCCACTACTACCTCTATGGCTTTGAAGTGGAAAAATCCTGCCGCGGTAAGGGATATGGGACAAAGTTTTTAAGTACAGTACTTGCACAGTTGCTGAACGGTAACGCAGCCGCCATCGAGCATTCACCACTTTCGCCGGAAACTTCGTACCATATTTCAGACGTGAGAAGCGCAGGTGCCGCTGCTGACAATACTGCCCCACGCCCGGTCCTTCTCCAGGTATCCGGCGGCAACGCCCCGGCTCTCACCCTGTACAAAAAAACAGGGTTCCGTATCACCGAAACCCTGTGCTGCTATCTCTATTAAGTTATACCTTATCGGGACTGCTGTGGACTTTACGCTTCCGCAGTCCCCGATCCGCTCCTTACATCGGATCCTTATCGAACTGGAGCAGATTTTCCTTACTCTCCCGGTCCTCGATCTTCCGGCGGAGCGACAGCATCTTTAGATCTGTCTGCGCGATCACCTCAGCGCATTCCTTCAGCTCTTCACTGATCTCACTTGCATCTTCCACATCTTTCTTATACTTCATCTGGTGGTCAAGACTAGCCCAGAAATCCATCGCGATGGTCCGGATCTGGACCTCCACGCGCATATTTTCTTTCCGGTCGGAAAAGAATACCGGAACTTCGATGATCATATGGTAACTGCGGTATCCGTTGACCTTCGGGCATCGGATATAATCCTTTACCATAAGGACATTGATATCATCCTGGCGTGCTAACATCTCAGCCACCGTATAGATATCGTCCACGAAGGAACAGATCACGCGGATCCCCGCCACATCGTAAAGGTTCTCCCGTACCGATTTTACGGAGATCGGGAAACCGCGGCGGTGAAGCTTCTCAATAATACTCTCCGGCTTCTTCACCCTGGATTTGATCATCTGGATCGGGTTTCTCTGATTCCGGATCGCCAGATCATCGTTCAATACCTCTAATTTCGTCTTCACTTCCCGGATCGCACATGTGTAACGCATATTCAATTCCCGGAACTGACGTGCCTCATTTAAAAAACTCTCCGGGATCTCGATCGTTCCCGGCGCGTTGACAGCAGACTGATACAGTTCGCCGTTTGGGTTCATACTGATGTTCATTGGTAGCTTCCTGCACTTTCCTGATTTTATTTATACCGGCAGATCTTGTCCAGATATCTGCCGCCATGCCGCGAAAAGCTGCTTTGCTTCCGCCCTGCAAGATTTTCATAATTACGCGTAACCGTTCAGTACCCTCACAGTTACGCGCAAAAATCCATTCCAAATCGGCTGTGCCGATAGGATTTTTGCCTTCCAGCCTAAGTTTTCTTACGGTCAGCGCAGTAAATGCGCAGACCTACTGAACAGTTACAATTATTCTATATTATACAGGAAATTCTCACATATGACAATGGGAAAATATAGGGCATTTTATACAATACGTCCAAAAACATTGGCTGAAATTCTTCCTCTTTCCTTTACTTTCCTCCTGTTCCATGCTATGATAGCAATAGAATAATTTCAGTTATATCCGAAAAATTTTTCGTGAATTCAGGAGGAAACGTAAATGAAAACACTTGGCTACTACAACGGCAAATTCGGGCCTCTGGAAGAGATGACCGTTCCGATGAACGACCGCGCATGTTACTTCGGAGACGGAGTATACGAGGCAACGCTGGCAAGAAATGGAAAGATCTTCGCCCTGAAAGATCATCTGGACCGTTTTTTCAACAGCGCAGGTCTGATCAAGATCGATATTCCCTACACTAAAGACGAGCTGGCAGCAATTCTCTATGATATGCTGGCAAAGATGGACGATAAGGATATCTTCATCTACTGGCAGATGACCCGGGGAACCGGTATCCGTCAGCACCAGTTCCCGGAAAAAGGAACAAAGCCGAATCTCTGGATCTTCATGAAACCTGGAAAACCGGCCGACTCCGGCAAACGCTTAAAGCTCACTGATATGGAGGATACGCGTTTCCTGCACTGCAATATCAAGACTCTGAACCTTCTTGTCAACGTCATGGCTGCAGAGAAAGCGGAGTCCCTCGGATGCGGCGAATGTGTCTTCCACCGCGGCGATATCGTCACTGAGTGCGCCCACAGCAACGTCTCCATCATCAAGGACGGCGTATTTAAGACCCACCCGACAGACCACTATATTTTACCGGGAATCACAAGAATGCACATCATCCAGATCTGCAAGGATAACGGAATCATCGTCGACGAGACACCATTTACCATGGCAGAACTCATGGATGCCGACGAGATCATTGTCTCCAGCTCCACAAAATTCTGCTCCCCGGCCTGCGAGATGAATGGCACCCCGATCGGAGGAAAGGCACCGGAGTTAGTGGATCTGATCCAGAAGAAGTATACGGAAAAATTTGAAAATGAGACCATGTAAATGATCAGGGGCTGCCGCTCAGCGATATTCACATATCACTGAGACGGCAGCCCCCATTTTTATCCGTAACTGTTCAGTACCCTCACAGTTACATACAAAAATCCATTCCAGATCGGCTGCGCCGATGGGATTTTTACCTTCCAGCCCAAGTTTTCTTACGGTCAGCGCAGCAAGTGCGCAGACCTACTGAACAGTTACCCTTATCCATCTTTTCTCTGGAACACGCCTCCAATTCCAAGCTCCATCCGGTACTTGGCAACGGTTCTTCTCGATATCGGCATTCCTGCATCCTGTAAAAGACCTGCGAGCTGTTCATCGCTCCAGGGCTTTTTCTTATCCTCCGCCGCAACCAGTTCTTTCAGCTTTGTCTTTACTGTATTTCTGCTCACATCGCCGTTTCCGTCCGATGAGACGATTCCAGTCGTAAATAAGCTGCGGAACAGGACACATCCCGACGGCACTCTCAGATATTTGTCACGGATCGCGCGGCTGACCGTGGATTTGTGGATCTCCAGTACATCGCCGATATCCTCCAGTGTCATCGGTTTCAGCTGACCTTTTCCGAGGAAATAATCTTCTTGTCGTTTCAGGATTTCCCGTGTGATTCCCAAAATTGTTGTTCTGCGCTGCTCCACCGCGTTCATAATAAAGCGGGCTCTGCGCAGTTTATTCTCAAAATATGATTTTAATTCCTCATCCTGGGCGATCTCCATCATATGAATGTAGAAATCGCTGACCTGGAGATTTCCAGTCCATTTATCATTCAGTTCGATGTTCCACTGCCCATCCTGAAACTCCAGGATCACATCCGGGAGAATATATTGGGCTTTCTCACCGCCGATCCCATTTAATGGGCGCGGATTTAAGTTCTTGATCACATGGATCAGTTTTCTCACCTCTGCTGAAGAGATTTTCAAGCCCCGCGAGATCGTGCTGATCTTTCCTTCCGCGATGTCTTGGAGATGGTTCCTTATTATGTCGGACAGGAGTTCTTCCTCGTCCATCCCACGAACCTGCATCAGAAGACATTCTTCAAGTCCTGACGCAAAGAGTCCCTGCGGCTCCAGCTCCTTCAACATAGAGAGAACTTCCTCCACCTGTTCTTCCGCAACTCCAAGATCTTTCGCAATATCTTTAGGCGGAATCATCAGATATCCACTCTGTTCCAGGGACTGGATACAGAAGTCCACGATCTTTCGTTCCGTCTCCCCGATCTGCTCCCACTGGAGCTGCGTATTCACAAGGTCTTCCAATGATTTCTCGCTGTCCTCAATCTCGTACAGCTCATTTTCCCTTCTCTCATCCCGGTCTGTACCATTGTAAAACCGTTCCGTCTCTTTATAGGTAATCGGCGCTGCTTCTTCTTTTCCCGATGTATATTCCACCAGCGGATTTTCGATCTCCTCATTCTGCAGAAAATCCTTTAACTCCGTCATGGACATTGCCAGAATATTCAGAGACTCTACCTGAAGCTGCGAAAGCTGCTGCTTTGTCTGCAATGAAATTCCTGTCTTTATCTCCATGTCTCTTTACTCCACTCCGTTCTTCTCACAAAATTCTGCCAGACAGCATTTGTCACAGTACGGTTTCGTCCGCGCTGTACAGACAGCCCGGCCATGTTCTACAAGTCTGTGGCAGAAATCATTGCCCTCTTCCGGCGGGATGATCTTCCAGAGAGCCATCTCCACTTTTTTCGGCTCCTTGATCCCGTCCACAAGACCGATCCGGTTCGTCAGGCGGATACAGTGGGTATCAGTGACGATCGCCGGTTTTCCGAATACATCCCCCATAATAAGGTTTGCACTCTTTCTTCCAACGCCCGGAAGCTTTAAGAGGGCATCGAAATCGTCCGGTACGTTTCCGTGATACTGCTCGTAAAGAATCTTCATGCAGGCGCTGATGTCCCGGGCCTTGCTTCTTCCAAGGCCGCAGGGGCGGACGATCTCCTCGATCTCGTCCACATCTGCTTCCGCCAATGCCTTCACATCCGGAAACTTTTTGTAGAGATCCTGGACTACCACATTGACTCTGGCGTCGGTACACTGAGCCGCAAGACGGACACTGACTAAAAGTTTCCAAGCCTCGTTGTAATCCAGGGTGCAGTCGGCATCCGGGTATTCTTTTTTTAATGCCGCAATCACTTTTGCCGCAAGTTCCTTCTTTTCTTCAAGTGTTTTTTCCATATATATGCTCCTGTATATTTCCTGCCTGTTTTCCCCGCATGTCCAAAATCAGCTGCCGTTTATGTTTTTCATAGACACCAGCCAAAATTTTCTTCGGCAATTGTTCTAGAATTTGATGCTGTCCGCAATTTTCAGGCAGTCAGTTTTTCTGATTCAGCTGATCCAGCACGTCCTGGACCGTCATATATTCCACATGTTCCGGCATCTCGATCGTCACGCCGAACCGGTCATCCACTTCCGATATAAAGTATACGATCAGGAAGGAATCAAGCCCGAGATCACTGATCAGAAATGCGTCTTTTTCGATCGGTGTGTCGATGTACGCTTCCAGGATCTCTCCGAGAATTTTCAGTTCTTCCTGTTCTGTCAGATCATTTTTTTGAGGATCCATTTATCCACCTCCGTTTATGTGCTCCCAGGATCTGAACATCCAGGAAGACGAAGTTACGTTCCTTTTAGTATAACGCTGAAATGTCTGGTTTACAATGATTTTCCTTTCAAAAAGATGCCGCATGCCAAATCGGCAAAATCCACTCCCACCACTGTCCTGTACGGAATTTTCAGTTCAGAAAATTCCTTCCCGTGTACAGTAATCTGCAATGCATACCAGTATGAAATTGCTTGCCGCCGCGAACATCTATGCCAGGCATATGGATGTGCCAGGACATATTTAGAACATGATTTTCCGAGATATAAAACTCATTCCACTATAAGAAATCCCGGATTCTGCTGTCCTGTCATAGCTCCGATTTCTGTTAAAATTACTTCTCAAAATTTGAATATTTTGGAAAAAGGTATGGACGAAACATGATTTTTGTGAGAAAATGAAACGGGTATGATGTGATTTTTTTAACGAGCATTAAGAACCATATATTGAAAGGAGTCTCAACATGATTTATTCACATGAAGTAGAACAGATGTGCACGGTTGCGCAGGGCGTGAACCATGGCGCAGCTCCGATCCCGGAGGAAGCGAAATGGGTACAGTCTAAGGAAATCAAAGATATTTCCGGTCTGACACACGGTATTGGCTGGTGTGCTCCGCAGCAGGGTGCCTGTAAGCTGACCCTGAATGTAAAAGAGGGTATCATTCAGGAAGCACTTGTAGAAACCATCGGATGTTCCGGTATGACCCACTCCGCAGCTATGGCAGCAGAGATCCTTCCGGGCAGAACGATCCTCGAAGCATTAAACACCGACCTTGTCTGTGATGCGATCAATACAGCAATGAGAGAGCTCTTCCTCCAGATCGTTTACGGAAGAACTCAGAGTGCATTCTCCGAAGAAGGTCTTCCGATCGGCGCAGGCCTTGAGGACCTTGGTAAAGGTCTCCGTTCTCAGGTTGGTACCATGTACGGTACTTTAAAGAAGGGACCGCGTTATCTTGAGATGGCTGAAGGCTATGTAACCGGTATCGCTCTTGACGCTGAGGACCAGATCATCGGCTACCAGTTCGTAAATCTTGGCAAGATGACTGACTTCATCAAAAAAGGCGACGATCCGACAACTGCTTACGAGAAGGCAAAAGGACAGTACGGCCGCGTAGCAGATGCAGTGAAGATCATTGATCCGCGTCAGGAGTAAAGTAAAATTTCACGCCTTGTGGGAAATTTTACGCTACGCAAACGGAGCAGCGCGGAGTTCGCGTTTCCCGTTTTCACAAAGAATAACTGACGTGACATTTCCGTGAGGTTTAATGGAAGAAGGAGAATAAAATGGCATTATTTGAATCCTATGAGAGAAGAATTGACAAGATCAATTCCGTATTAAACAGCTATGGCATCGCATCCATCGAAGAAGCTGAGAAGATCACAAAGGATGCTGGCCTTAACGTATATGATCAGGTAAAGAAGATCCAGCCGATCTGCTTTGAGAACGCATGCTGGGCTTACACGGTAGGCGCTGCGATCGCGATCAAGAAAGGCTGCCGCCGTGCCGCAGACGCTGCTGCTGCGATCGGTGAAGGTCTTCAGGCTTTCTGTATCCCGGGTTCCGTTGCTGACCAGCGAAAAGTAGGTCTGGGACATGGTAACCTCGGTAAGATGCTCCTTGAGGAAGAGACCGACTGCTTCTGCTTCCTCGCAGGACACGAATCCTTCGCTGCTGCTGAGGGCGCGATCGGTATCGCAGAGAAGGCAAACAAGGTTCGCAAAAAACCGCTCCGCGTTATCTTAAACGGTCTTGGAAAAGATGCGGCACAGATCATCTCCCGTATCAACGGCTTCACATATGTTGAGACAAAAATGAACTACTATACCGGCGAGGTTGAGGAAGTATTCCGCAAATGCTACTCCACAGATCCGGAGAGCCCGCGTGCAAAGGTAAACTGCTACGGTGCTAACGACGTAACAGAGGGCGTTGCAATCATGTGGAAAGAGGGCGTAGACGTTTCCATCACCGGTAACTCCACAAACCCGACACGTTTCCAGCATCCGGTCGCAGGTACATACAAAAAGGAATGCGTAGAAAAAGGCAAGAAGTACTTCTCCGTAGCATCCGGCGGCGGTACAGGACGTACCCTTCACCCGGATAACATGGCAGCAGGTCCGGCTTCCTACGGTATGACAGATACCATGGGCCGTATGCACTCTGACGCCCAGTTCGCAGGTTCCTCTTCTGTTCCGGCTCACGTTGAGATGATGGGTCTGATCGGTATGGGCAACAACCCGATGGTTGGTGCGACAGTTGCTGTTGCTGTTTCCGTACAGCAGGCTGCTGATGAAGGAAAGTTCTAAAAAATCCTTATTTTATGGGACTTTTAACTTAAATATAATATTTAGGGAGAGCATCGCTGCTCTCCCTTTCTTCATACATATTTTCACTCAAAAATCTATATTCAGGCCACATTCCGCGGTTCTTTATCCGCTTCCGCTGCTTTTCCTTTCAGCTCCTTCAAAATTCCAAGTACGATCACCGCTCCCAGCACAAACGTCAGAGCATCTGCCACCGGCTGGCACCACTGCAGCCCCCGGATTCCAAACCGGACCGGAAGAACGAACAGGGCCGGGATCAGGAACAGTCCCTGACGGCCCGCAGCGACGAAGGACGCCCGGAATCCGTATCCGATGGTCTGGGTCAACATGTTGGACATGACGATCCAGGCGGAAAGCGGCAGGGTAAGGCACTGGAACCGCATCGCCCAGGTTCCGATCTCGATCACATCCAGATCCTCTTTCCGGAACACCCGCATGATCTGCGGCGCGCCGATAAAGCTTACAACCGCCAGTGCCGTCAGAAATACCGCTGAAACCTTCACGCAGAACCAGAAAGACTCCAGCACACGGTCATACCGCTTCGCTCCGAAATTGAATCCGCACACCGGCTGGAAGCCCTGTCCGAATCCGATCATGGCGGATGCGATGAACATCATATAACGGCTCACGATGGAGAGGGCCGCGATCGCCGCGTCCCCGAAGGGGTTTGCCGCAAGGTTTAATGCCGCAGTGGCAATACTTGCAACGCCCTGACGGCAGAGGGATGGGATTCCTCCGTGGAGGATCTCTCCGTAGAGGGAAAGGGAGAGTGTGATCTTTCCAGGTTTTAAACGAACACAGTCTTTTCTTAATAAGCTCTGGAAAAACAGGATTCCGAAGCTGATACACTGGCTTATCGCTGTTGCCAGCGCCGCGCCGGAAATTCCGAGGTCCAGACCGAAAATAAAGATCGGGTCTAAAATCATATTTAAGATTCCTCCGGTTGTGATCCCGACCATGGAGTAAACCGCCAGTCCCTGAAATCTTAAAAGGTTATTCATGGATAATGCTCCCGTCATCACCGGAGCCGCGATCAAAATGTATCTGGCATAATCCTTCGCATATGGCGCGATGGAATCGGTGGCACCCAGAAGCCGCACCACCCGGTCAAGATTCGGCAGACAGATCAGCGCAAACAGGAGTCCCACAAAAATTGCGGAGTAAAACCCCGTGGAGGCAATCCGCTCCGCTTTTTCCGTATCCCGGCTTCCGAGGACTCTCGATAGATAGTTTCCGCTTCCCATTCCGAGGGTAAATCCCAGGGCCTGGATCATGGCCATAAGGGAATAGCTGACACCCACAGCGGCCGATGCGCTGGTGCTGATCTGGCTCACGAAAAAGGTGTCCGCCATGTTGTAGATGGATGTCACCAGCATGCTGATGATCGTTGGTACCGCAAGGCTCGGGATCAGCCGTGAAATCGGTGTCTCTGTCATTTTTATGTAGCGCTGTTCCTGGGTCATGGGACTGCTCATATTTTTTCCTCCGTTTCCTCTATTTCCTATACCGAATTGCTCCGCACTACGTGCTCCCACGTATAAGCATAAAGAGCCGCCAGCGGAAGAATCCCCTTCCAACGGCAGCTCTCTATATAATTATGATTTACGCACCCGCAGCCGGACCACGTCAGCGGACCCGGTATACGGCCTGCTTTTTATTATTCTGCTTTCTTACCGCTCAGATACTCATGGATTCCGCGTGCTCCTGCTTTTCCTGCCTCCATGGCGAGAATTACGGTAGCGGCACCGGTTACGGCATCTCCACCTGCGAATACACCTTCGCGGGATGTCTGGCCATTCGCCTCATCTGCAACGATGCATCTGTGCTTGTTGATCTCAAGTCCGCCTGTTGTGGAGGCGATCAGCGGGTTCGGAGAAGTGCCGAGAGCCATAATGACGGTATCGACATCGATGGTGTAGTCGGAACCTTCGATCTCTACCGGACGGCGTCTTCCGGATGCATCCGGCTCGCCGAGTTCCATCTTTCTTACGGTCATGCCCTTGACCCAGCCCTTTTCATCAGTCAGGATCTCCGTCGGGTTCGTTAAGAGGTTGAAGATGATTCCCTCTTCCTTTGCGTGGTGAACTTCCTCCGCTCTTGCCGGAAGTTCAGCCTCACTTCTTCTGTATACGATATGAACCTCCGCACCGAGACGGAGCGCGGTTCTCGCTGCATCCATCGCTACGTTTCCGCCGCCGACAACAGCAACTTTCTTTCCTGCTGCGATCGGGGTATCGTAATCATCGCGGAACGCCTTCATCAGGTTGCTTCTTGTCAGGTACTCGTTGGCAGAGAATACACCGCTTGCATTCTCACCCGGGATACCCATGAACATTGGAAGTCCGGCACCTGATCCGATAAATACAGCTTCAAATCCTTCGTCCTCGATCAGCTGATCGATTGTTGTGGATTTACCGATAACAACATTAGTCTCGAATTTAACACCTAATTCTTTAACTTTTTCAATTTCTTTCTTAACAACTTTCTGTTTCGGAAGACGGAACTCCGGAATACCGTAAACAAGAACACCGCCAAGCTCATGAAGAGCCTCGAATACAGTTACATCGTATCCTGCCTTTGCAAGGTCACCTGCACAGGTAAGTCCGGAAGGACCGGAACCGATCACTGCAACTTTATGTCCGTTCTTAACTTCTGCTCCAACAGGTTTGATATCATGTTCCAGAGCATAGTCAGCAACAAATCTCTCCAGCTTACCGATAGAAACAGCTTCACCTTTGACTCCGCGGATACATTTACCCTCACACTGGGATTCCTGAGGACATACACGTCCACAGATAGCCGGAAGTGCGGAGGATAATCCGATCACTTTGTATGCTTCTTCGATCTTTCCCTCTTTAATCTCTTCAATAAATCCAGGAATATTAATGGATACAGGACAGCCTTCCACACA
>ERZ773218.634-NODE-634-length-41395-cov-15.121263_pt1 | contig 41395 bp, 49 predicted proteins | sample MGYA00580527_ERZ773218 | MGnify/ENA primary metagenome ERZ773218 (study PRJEB29015, sample SAMEA2737763) | human gut metagenome | biome: human gut; feature: human-associated habitat; material: faeces | place: China | collected 2012 ...
ACCCGCTGAAAGCTCCCTTTGTGGTAGAAGCCTTTCAGCGGTACAACGATGGCGCGACCATGAAAGAACTGATGAACTGGCTGAACGACAGCGGCGTGACCACCAACCGCAACCAGAAGTTTACCTATAACAGTATTCAGACCTTGCTGACAAACCGCCGTTATATCGGCGAGAATCGTTTTAAGGACATTGTGATGCCGGACAGCATCCCGGTTATCATTGAGAAAGAACTGTTCGATAGTGTGCAGGATAAAATCGCCAAAAACCGCCGCGCTCCGGCTCGGCACAAAGCGGAGGACGATTATTTGCTGACGACCAAGCTGTTCTGTGGAATGTGCGGTGCGATGATGTTCGGCGAGTGCGGAACGAGCCGGAATAAGAACGTCCACCATTATTATAAATGTGCAAATGCCAAGCGCACCAAGACCTGCAAGAAAAAGACCGTCCGCAAAGAGTGGCTGGAGGATCTGGTAGTCAACGAGACCATGAAGATGATTCATGACGATGACTGCATCCAGTCTATCGTGGATGCGGTGATGATTCTTCAGGAACAGGAGAACACGGTGCTGCCCCTGCTGGAAAAGCAGATGAAGGATATAGAGAACGGCATCGAGAATCTGTTAAATGCAATTCAGGCAGGTGTGCTGACCAGCTCGACCAAAGGACGCTTGGAAAAGTTGGAAGCCCAGCAGAAAGAGCTGGAAATCCGCATCGCGGAAGAAAAGCTGGCGAAACCGAAAGTCAGCGCAGAATTTGTGAAATTTTGGCTCACCAACTTCCGCAAGCTCGACCCGAACGTGAAAAGCCACCGGGAAACGCTTATCAATACATTCGTGAATGCTGTTTATCTCTATGATGAAAAAGTTTTGATTGCATTCAACTACAAAGACGGCACAAAAACCATCACTTTCGATGAAATCGCCGCCAAAGATGCCCCAGAGAGCAATGGTTCGGATTTGGGTTGCTTCGCTCCACCAAGAAATAGCACCTAGAAACGTAAGTTTCCGGGTGCTTTTCTTTTGTGCAAACCCACTTCGCAACCCACTTTTTGGGCTAAGGCGATTTACACCCCTCTCACCATCCCATTATACAGCAGCTCCAGAAACTGCACGGCACTGGGGCAGCCGGTCAGCGGGTAGCCAGCCAGATGCTGCACCTGAGCGGGGTTGGTGGCCCATGAGGTCTGCGCGGCACGGCGGATCATGCTCTGGATGGCGGTCCAGTCGCAGCAATGACGGTCTGCAAGTGGCTCGTAGATCTCCTTCTGGACGGCTTCCAGTCGGTCCTCCTGCTCGCAGATCAGCCGGAGCGCCTCGCTCAGAGTGTGGTAAGCCCGCATATTGCGGGTGATGCCCAGCGGGCGCAGCACCCCGTCCACCTGTGCGGCAAAGTCGGTCATATCATAAGTGGTCATTTTTTACACTTCCTTCCGGTACAACTCTAGCTGGAAAATGCCGGAAATGTGCTGAAAGTGTTGCAATATGTCGCAACATGTCGGAATGCGCTGCAAAAAAACAGCCCCATGGAACCGGAATCACCGGAACCACGGGGCTGTTGTCATGCTGTGCGGCCTTTCGGCCTGCCGCCGGAGCGGCTAAGTAGTATAGCGACCTTACTTGTTGACCTGGCTCTTCTTGTCCTCCAGATACTTGTCCGCCTGGATCGCGGCAGCGGTGAAGGAGTTGTTCTGCCACCAGGCCACCAGCGCGGCCACGGTGGTGATGCCAGCGGTGACCAGCTGCTCCACGGTGCTGGATTCAATGGGCAGCACGGGCTTGCCGCAGGCGCTGAGGATCTGGTTGGTCAGAGCCAGCAGCAGGCAGGCGGTGCGGGCGATGGTACCGGCGGAGATGGTGGGTGCGTTGTAGGTCTTTGCGTTCATAGTTAGTTCCTTTCTCTCTCGTGTTCGTTGGCTTCTAAGTCTGCGATGCGGTGGTTGGCCACCTTCATCTGCTCTTCCAGAATGGGCACGCGGCGGGCGAAATTGTTGTGCTCGCGCACCTCGCGGGTCAGTTCTTCCAGCTTGGTGTCGGTCACGGCCTGACTGCGGCTGTTGGCGATCAGCACCCCGATCAAAGTCACGGCACCGCTCAGCAGGGCGGCGATGATTGCGTCGTCCGTTGTGGTTACACCTCCTCATCTATGTCATCGCTCCATGCCTGCTGGATGCGCTGTCCATTGTGGCACACTGCGTCCAGCACAGCGTCGGCCTGCATGTTGGCCGCCAGAAGGGCCTTGTCCATCGTGTCCAAGCGGAAGTAGCCTGTGAATACCTCGCCATTCGGTAAGGGCGCTGCAACTGCAATGCGGTCGATCTTGTGTTCTTCGAGTGTAGCTAAAACATCAGAAAGCCAGGATGCATACGGTGCATCCGACATCAGAACACTTGCCATCGGTCTCACCCCCCTTACTGCGTCCAGCGGCTTTTCGCTGCGCGTACATCGACATGCACAAAGTTATCGCTATAATACCGACCGATACCGCCCCGGTCAGGCAGCAGCGTTTCGGCGTAGGCGGCCAGCGTGTCCACCGGCACGCCTGCAATCCAGATGTCCGCAGCCTTTCCATAAAGGTGCTGGCTGTACTTGGATGCTTTCTTCTGCTTCGCGTTGTGGCTTGCCGTGCGGAACGCGGAGTTGATGTTCACCGCTTTGCCAAAATGGCTGCGGATCTTCTGCAGCAGTTCCACCAGTTCGGAGTCAATAAAGATAGGATCAGACCCATCTTTGCACCTGAACTCCCTCACCGCAAAATTTGCAGACAGCTTTTTGCTGCCGTCTTTTGCAAGGGAATATACTTTGATCGCCATGCTCTCACGTCCTTTCTTTCTTGGCGTTACTCTTCCTGCGTCACATCGTCCGGTGCATCAATCGCGCTGTCCTCCGCGTCCAGCGCGTCATAGTCCGCCTGGGCGGCCTGCGTCTCGGTCAGCAGGTCCGCAAGGGTGGGGTAGTGGTAGCCAGTGACCCAAAAAGTGATACTCGCATTTGTTGACTTTTTAAACTCAAAGTGCAGAGTACCCTCCGACTGGAACGTAGTTGTGGAGTAAGTAGTGACGCTTCCGGCGTCAAGGCTGTGATAAGTCGACCCGCCGCGTGCAATATTGACTTCGGTACCATTGCCGCGTTCCGATTTAGATTTGATATGCACATAATCCACGCCATCGGGAATCTGGATGTCGTAAGACTTAATCATATGGCTGTTCGAGGCAGCGGCAGTCACCGTAGTGTTCCACACCAGCCGCGGTTCGGATCTGGCTGCCACCGAGGCGGCGATCTTGTCGGTGAGTTCCTGCTTCAGGCTTCTGGCGCTGAGAGTGCCGTCTGCGTCGATATCTAGCGCTTCCCCTACCCGGACGCCGCCCAGCTGGTCCGCCGTAGCGGACGGCAGGGTGTACGGCGTGCCGAACTTTTGGTCCGCCTCGCTCTTGGTGTAAAAGCTCCCGCTCTCCACCGCCGCGATGGCGGCGTCCAGGGCGTCGAGTTTGGTGTGCAGCTCAGTGGACAGCTGGGTCATTATGGCCAGCGCCTGCGCCTGCAGCTGGGCCGTGGGGATGCCCTTGACCCCGTCCCGCATGACACCGCACACGGCCTCGTCCGCGCGGGTGTCGGTGATGTCGGCGGCGGTGATCACCGAGGAGCCTGCGGGCACGCTCACCGTGCACAGGCCCAGCTCGTACTGGTTGTGGTTCTGCAGGATGGCGGGCGGCTCCGGGGCGGCGGCAGGCGTGCCAGGCTTGAGCTTGACGGCGGTCAGGTTGGCTGCGGTGTCGAACTGCAGCACCACCCGGTCGATGCGGGGCAGGGTGCTGTCGGCGTCCGGGACGGTCAGGTTGACCGCCTCCCGGCTGCAGGCCGAGACGCCCTTGAAATCGTCGTAGTTGATCCACGCAAGACCGGGGGCCACGGTGATCTGCCGCGGGCCGGTGACGCTGACCGCGTAATTTGTGTCCTTGGCGTAGACGCCGGAGGTGCGGGTGCACAGGTAAGTGCTCACGTCCTCCGCGTCGTAGGTGACGCCGTTCAGCGGGTAAGTGATGATGCTCATGGTTTCCTCCTGAGGATGGGTGTGCCGATCTCGGTAGTGACCGTGTTTTCGCCCTTCTGGGAACTCAGGGTCACGCTGGTAATGCGGGCCGCCGCCTGAATATCGGTGCCGGGCAGGCTGGCGGCCACCACCTTGCCCACCGTGACCGTTCCGGTCGGGGTAAAGCGGAAGTTCTCAATGCGGGTGTGCTTGGCCAGTTCCTGCTCACCCAGCGCCCGCAGCGCGGCCAGATAGTCCTCCTGGCTCTGGCCGTCCTTCTTCTTTTTAGAGGTGGCGTCCAGATACAGTTCCCGCCGGGCAGAGCCGGTGTTGCCGGTGGCACCCACGGTGACGGTGCCGTCCGCGCCCGCCACGGTCACGATGTTCTTGTAGTCGGTGATGCTCTCAGTGTAGGTCAGGCCGGTCAGGTTGCCGTACTGCGGGGCGTACCGGGCGTTGGGATCCAGTTTCGGGCGGTACAGCTCAAACAGCAGCTTTTTGGCCTGCTGGTCGAACCGCACCCGGAACCCGATGTCCAGTTTCTGGCACACCTGCTCGGCGATGCTGAGCAGGCTGCCGGGCTTTACCTCGCCGGTGTAGGTGTCGGCAAGATCTGCAAGCACGCCCAGCTCCAGCCCCGGCCATGCAGCCGCACCGGACACAAGGCTGCGCAGGGTGCTTTCCACCGCAAAGCCGCTCAGGGTCCGGGTGCTGATCCGCTCGTCCAGGATGCAGGCGGCGTCCCTGGCCGAGATCACGAGCTTGTGTTCGGAGCGGTCGGTCTGCGCCGAGCAGATGCGCATGATGCGGTCGGAGCCGGTGAGCCAGAGGTACCGGTCCGGGCGGCACAGCGCCTGCAGGGCGGTGGAGGCGTGCAGCTCCAGCTGTGCACCCTGCACCCCGCTGTACACGTTGTAGCGCTCCGGCCAGACCAGCGACACCCAGCTTGCCAGCCGGCCCAGCAGGTTCAGCTGGCCGTCGTAGACGCAGATGCTCTTGTGGCCGCCTGCCGTCAGGGCGCTTGTCCGCTCAGCCATTGCCGCCCACCTCCAGGACCACGGTGGAAAACGCTGTGCTGCAGGTCATGGTCAGGAACAGCCATTCCGTGCCGGAATCCGCTGTGCGCTGCCATGCCTGCGTCCCGTGGCGCAGGGTCCACAGGGTGCTGCTCCCGTCCAGCGTGGACATGATGTTGTAGCCGGTGCCGTCGATGATCTGTTCCAGTTTCAGCTGGCCGCTCTCGCGGTACAGCCGGAGCTTGTCGCCGTCCTGCAGGGTGGTGACAAAGCGCAGGAATTCGCCGGTCTCCGGGTCCTTGACGCCGGGGTTGACCACCGGGCCGCGGGCTTCCAATGTCAGCTGCCAGTCCTGGGTGGCCAGCCCGGTGTTGGCGATGCGCAAATAGTTGGCCTGCTCCCGCACGCCGTAGCTGTGCACATCGTAACACACCGGCAGGCGGAAGGTGGGTGTTACGCTCAAGGTCGAGACGGTGAGCTCCTTCACGCTGTGCCAGTAGGGGTCCGGGCAGTAGAGCTGAAACGAGAAGGTGGGCCACCGGCCGGACACGCTGATGTCCGGGGTGCGCTGCACCTCAGCGTCGCACCAGTAGGCCCCGGCCACGGTCAGCCGGCCGGTGACGTAGGGCGCGAACACATCCCGCAATTGTCGCTTGCAGTAGTCCTGATTGCGCAGGATGCGCCCGGTGACCGTGCGGGTCACGCCGGATATGCTCCGGCTCTCCACGGTGGCACCTACCTGCTGGTAACCCTGGCTGGTCTCCAGATCCACGGGCAGGCCACCCAGCGGGGTGATGCTCCACAGCACGCCCGCCGCGTAACCAAAGGAAAAGGTCAGGCCGTTGCTGGCCTTGAAGATCGCGTCAAACACCCTGCAGCACCGCCCTTTCCTGCTCGTACTGTGCCTCGCGCATCAGGTCGGCAGCCGTCTGCGCTTTGCTGTAAATGTACTGGTTGACCTCGATGTTGGGGCGCTGGGTGCGCTGCGGCAGCGGAGCACGCTTCTCGTAATCCCACAGGGAGCCGGAGGCCGTGGAGGTCGCGCTGCTGCCGGAAGTGCCGCCGGAGATGCCGGGGGTGGTCTTGCGCTTGAACGCGCCGCCGACGCCGGCCACGATGGCCGCAATGGCGGCGGTCAGGGCCACACCGGCCGCGATCATGAGCAGGGCCTGCGGGGCACCGAATCCGGTGGGAAACAGTGCCGCCGCGACGGCTTCCAGCATGCCCACAAAGGCACTGCCGATGGAACCGATCAGGGTGCCCATGGAGGCCAGAATTTCCGGGAAGCTGGAGATCAACCCGCCCTTCAGGCCGGTGCTGATGGCGGTGGCCGCCGCAGTGAGCGGGCCTTTCAGCCCCTGAAAGATGCCGGTGAGGGTGGAACCAAGGCCCTGCGCCTGCGTGAGCACGTCCGCAAAGCCGCTGGTCAGGCCCTTGGCGAGGTCGCCGCCCATATCCCACAGGCCGTTGGAGACGGCACTGACCCCCTTGCCCAGCGCGTTGTTGACCTGCTGGATCAGGTTCTTGCCGAAGTCGTCAATGAGCTGCTTTGCCTGCGGGGCAAGGCCGTTGTACAGGGTGGACAGCACCCATTCCCCCACGCTCTGCCAGTCCTGTTTCTTGACCGCGTTCACCAGCGTGCTGAAGGTGCCCACGACGCCCTTGTCGGCTTCGTCCTGCCAGCCTTTGACAAGGCCGTCAAAGCTATTGGCAGAGGCCTTCTTAATCTCCTCGGTGATCTGCGGGACACCATCGGCGGAAATGGTCTTGACCCGCTCCACCGTGACCAGCGCCCCGTCCACGATGTCGTTGTAGGTCTCGGTGATGACCTGCTTCTGGGTGCTGGTGCCGTCAGTCAGGGTCTCGGTGACCGTCTTGGTGCTGGTGGCAATGCCGTTGACGACGGAATCAAAAGTGGAAGTGACCGTGGAAGCCGTCTCCCGCACCGTTTCCATGGTCTGCTGGATGGTGGTCTGCCCCTTCTCGTTGGTGGTGGTGATAGTCTTGATGTCCTTCAGGACGCCGTTCACCATCTGGCGGGAGGCGTCCGTCACCACGGTTTTCAGCTGCTTGGTATGGTCGGACATTTCCTCGGTGGTGGTCTGGGTGGTGCGGGTGATGTTGCCCACCATCCCGGTCACCGTGTCAGAATAGGAGTTGACCACAGACGCAGCCGTTTTTGCGGTCTTGCTTGCCTTTTTAGCAGCATTCGCAGCCGCGCTGCCGGACTTTTCATAGGCCGGGATGGCAATGTCTGCCATGGCGGCAGCACTGTCGGAAATGCTGTCGTTTGCATCCGTCCAGACCGAACTCCAGTCCACGTCCTCACCGCTGGCCGTTTCGGCGATGGTCGCGCCTGCGGTGGCGATGGTGGCAACGCCGCCTTTGCCGGTAAGGCCGTTGATGAAACTCTGGATCAGGTTCTTGCCCCACTGCACCGCCTGCGAGGGCAGGCTCTTGATCCAGGCAAGAGCACTGGAAAATCCGCCCTTGAAGGCATTCAGCATGCTGGAACCCATGCTCTTGACGCCGTTTGCCACACCGGTGAGGAGGTTTTTGCCGATGTTCAGCCAGTTAATGGCCGAGATCACCGACAACACGGCCTGCAGGATCTTCTTCCAGTTTGCCAGCAGATCCGGCATCGCCTTGACGATGCCCACGACCAGCTGCACGATGATGGCCACGCCCTCGCCGAGGATCTTGGGCATGTTGTCGTTGATGATGCCGCAGATGTTGATGATGATGTCCGGCACATAGGCGATCAGATCCGGCAGACCGGCGATCAGACCGTTGAGCAGCTGGGTGATGAGGTTCAGACCGGCGTCCACAAAGCTGGCCGCGTTGTCCCGCAGCTGGTCCGTAAAGGCCAGCAGCTGCGGCAGAGCGGTGGAGAAGAACTCCGGGATGCCCTCGGTGAAGCCCTGTGCCAGGGAACTGAGCAGCTCGGTGCCGGTCTGCAGGAGCTCCGGCACAAGACTATAAACAATTTCCGGAATGCCTGCCAGTACGTTGCCGATCATGGGCAGCAGATTGTCCACAAGGAAGGTCTGTGCCGTGTCGGCCAGCGCCTGCAGCGGTTCCGTCAGATCGGCACCGGTGGACCAGTTGCCCATCACGTTTTCCGCAGCCGCCTTCATGGCGGCAAAGCTGCCGGTCAGGGTGGTGGCGGCTTCCTTGGCGGTGGTGCCGGTGATGTCCATTTCCTGCTGGATGATATGGATGGCGCTGTACATGTCGGCCAGATTGCCCAGGTCGTACTTCACGCCGGAGATCTTGGTGGCGTCGTTCAGCAGCCGCTGCATCTCGGCCTGGGTGCCGCCGTAGCCGAGCTTGAGGTTGTCCAGCATGGTGTAATTCTGCTTGGCAAAGCCCTGATAGGCGTTCTGGATATCCTGCATATCCGTGCCCATCTTGTTGGCGTTGTCGGCCATATCCACCATGGCCATGTTGGCCAGCTGGGCGGCAGCATCGGTGTCCTGGCTGACGCTAGACAGCAGGCTGGCCGCAAAGCTGGTGGTCTGCTCCATGTAGTCGTTGGCCGAAAGCCCCACGGTCCGGTATGCCTGCGCGGCGTACTCCTTGACCGTGTCGGCACTGTCCTTGAACAGCGTTTCCACGCCGCCAAGGCTCTGCTGCAGGGCACCGCCCATGTTGATGGAATCCGAGATGATCTTGCCGATGCCGGCCGCCACGATCACTTTCTTCAGGGTGCCGATGAGTTCCTGACCGATGCTCTGCCCGGTCTGCTCGCCAAGGCCTTCGGTCTCTTCGTCAAACATCTCAGTCAGGGCGCTTTTGATGCCCTGCGCCGAGGGCACGATCTGGACATACGCCTTGCCCAGTTCGATTCCGTCCGCCATGGTGTTAACCTCCTTTCAGCGCCGCAAGTGCGGCGTCAAATTCTTCTGCGCTGGCGTAGCTCTGCACGTTGCTGGTGTCCGCCTCGCCGCGCAGGTCGGCCAGCACGGAGGGCGGCTTGGACGTGTCGCTGTGCAGCCACCAGAGCACCTGAGTCAGGCGGTCGGCGGCATAGGCCAGCAGTTCCGTCTCAAAGTCCACCGTGCGGCCTGCCGCCTTGCGCAGGCTGCGGCTCGTTTCCGGCAGGCCTGCGGCCAGTGTGGCGGCCAGACGCAGCGGAAGGGCACGCCAGTCCAGCACATGGTAATATTGCACGAAATCGCAGATCAGGGCGTCCTCGTCCGATGCGATCAGTTCGGCGAGGATGCAGAGTTTTTTCCGGCCGTGAAGCTGTTCATCAGCTCGCCCAGAGCGTCCGCCACCTTAGCCACCGGCACACGGCCATCCGGGGTGCGCAGGTGGTCGTACAGCTTCTTGCGGCCCTCCTTGCCCAGCAGGCGCAGGGTCAGGTGGCTCATATCAAAGACGTTGCCGTCCCGCATGCCGCCCAAGGCGTCCAGCAGCTCGGCGTCGTCCAGTGCGTCCTCGCTCAGCTCAATTTCAAAGCCGTCGTTGGTTTTTGCAGTGATCATGTCAGATCCTCCTTACACGCCCTTGGCGGTGATGTACTCGTAGTGGGTGTTGCCGGTCGTGTCCGGCACGGCGGTCAGGGTGGTGTTGTAACCCACCGCGCCGTTGGAATAGGTGATGTCGCCCACCGAGGTGACGGCGGCGTCCGGGATGACGATGCGCTTGTTCACATCGTCCTTCATGATCATCTCCACCACCCAGCAGCAGTCCTTCTGTTCTTTGGAGTTGGCCTTGACCGTGATGCCGGTGGTCAGGTCGCCGGTGACGTTGTCGTCACCGTACACGGCCTTCAGCACGTCAGGGTTCAGGGATTCCAGCAGGGTGAAAGCGAAGGTGTCCGGCTTCTCGGTCTGCTGGGTCAGTACGGTGTCGCCGCCCCAGGCAGTGGTGTTCTCGCTGGAGGGCGAGTTGGAGTTGGTCAGGCCGTCGCTGGAGATATAGCCCAGGCTCTTGAATGCCTTGTCCAGCGCGGTCTTGGCGTCGGTGGGCAAAGTGGTGCCCAGCGGTGCACGCCAGACGGCACCGCCCACCTTGGGCTTTGCAGCGGTCACGTTCTTTGCATCTGCCATAAAAAAGGCTCCTTTCGATCAGTAATGCACCACGCCGAAAACGGCCTGATAGCGGGGTCGTTTTCGGGTGGTGTCGGGGAAATTGTAGTCGGAATAAAGGTCGCAGCGCACAAGCTGCGGCAGGTTGTCGGCGTCCTGCATGGCGGCCTTGACAAGCTCGTTGAGCTTGGCCGCATCCAGGGTGCCGTCGTGGCTGGTGGCGGCGGGCCCGTAGGACTGCACCGCGATGGTGGCGCTGTAGATGCCGTCCTCATAGCCGGAGCCGGTCTTTTCCACCACCACAAAGCGGGCGGGGGCCGGGGTTGGCACGCTCAGCCGGACCGGCACGTCCAGCCGCTCGGCCAGAAAGCTGCGGATGGTTTCTTCGATCATTTCTTCCTCCTGTAGCGGATGGCCCGGCAGTCTTTCAGGCGCTTGTGGTGATGCACGCCCTCAATGCTGTGTGCAGTCGAGGTTGCTTTGAGCAGGGTGTTGTGGGCAGAGTTGTCATCAACGGCCTGCGGGGTGGCGGTCTCCACCACGGCCACGGCGCGGGTGGCGGCCACATAGGCCTCGTACCCGTCGCCGCAGCGGTCTTTCACGGTGTCGGCCCGCGCCTTCAGCACGGCCTGCATTTCCGGGCTGCGCATCAGGGCACGCACCCCGGCGCGGTTCAGCTCGAAACGGACTTTACTCGTAGCGCACCACCTGCACTTTCTTGTTCCAGCACAGGGGGATCATGCGTTCGATGCCCTGCACAACGCCACCGCAGGTGCGGAAGCGCTGGCCAAAGAACTCCACCTGCACGTCGTTCCAGTCGTGGGCGTCGCCCTTGGGGATGGCCAGCGTGTAGGCCAGCCGCCGCCCGGTCAGCTGCAGCTCGGTGGTGATCTCCTCGGCGGAAGGCTCGCCCACCAGCACGTTGTGCACGGTGACCGGCGTTTCGGCGTAGACCGGGGCGTCGGCTTCGTCGGTGCCGGTCTGGGTCTTTTCGTACAGGGTGACGTCGATGCCTTTCAACATAAGTCCTCCAGCGGGCTGCGGGCCCCCAGACGGCTGCCCACGCCCAGCAGTTTCTTTTCCAGCTTGGACAGATACAGCTCACCCGAAGAGCCGCCGCTCATGGTCCAGCTCTGGGAGTAGCCCAGCGCCGTGGCAGTGCCCTGGGTGGAACCCACGGGAAAGCTGACGCCGCCCTCGCTGTCGCTCTCGCCCAGCTGGCGGCGCACCATCCGGCAGGAAACGAGCCGCTTTGCGTCCTCTCCGGCGTCCGGGTTGTAGGCGTCGATGATGACCGCCGCCTCGCTCAGCAGGGTGCTGCAGCGCTCCTGTTCGTCCTTGGAGAGGGCACGGAACCCGGCTTCCACATCACACACTTCGGCGTAGGTCATGGGAACACCTCATCAGGCTTCGGTCTTGGTCAGCTTGTTGAACACGGTGGTGTCGCAGCGGAAGCCCACCTCGATCTCGGCACGCACGGCGAACATGTTCTGCTGGAACAGGTTGATGGTGGTGGAACCGTCGGTCAGGGTGGCCTGGTCGGAAATTGCGATCTGCACGCCCTCCACGGTGCCGTACATGGCCTGCGACCAGTCACCGGCAAAGCCGACAACGTGCTTCTTGGCGGCAGTGGAATCCGCGATGTAGGCACCCTTGCTCTGCAGGGTCTTTGCGCCCAGGATCATGGGCACGGCACCCTCGGCCACATTGTTCAGGAACAGCAGGCGGCCGGTGGTGTCCACGGCGTTCAGCAGGGCGGCCTTGCCCTTGGGGGACAGCACCCAGCCGTTCAGGATGCCGTTGTGGTCGGAGATGTCGGCGTCGGCAGCCACAAGGCCCTGATAGGCATTGGTGCCGATCTCCTGCGCGGTGCAGCCCTTCAGGGTGTCGAAGTTGGAGCCGGGAACCGTAACGGCACCAAAAACGGTGGCGTCGAACTTCTGGGCCAGTGCCAGCGGCAGACGCTTGACCAGCTCGTCATACAGGGCGGGCACATCGCGGCGGAACTGGTTGGAGAAGGGCACGATGACGGCCAGCGTGTAGGGCTGCATGACCTTGGTGGCCAGCGTGCCGCGCTTGACGGGCTTCTTGTCGGTCTCACCGACCCATGCGGCCTCCGGGTCGCCGGTGATGACCGGGATGGTCACGCCCAGGCCCGGCAGCTTGATGGAGCGGGCCAGCGCCATGACGGCGGAGCTCTCCTGCGTTTTCTGCAGGATCTCGCTGGACACCTCACCGGGCAGGGTGATGGTGGTAGTGCGGTTGATATCAGTTGCCATAGAAAAAACTCCTTTGCTGTTACTTGGTCACCTGCGCGAACCAGTCAGCAAACTGCTGGCGGGTGGAGCCGGTGGGTTTGTTGCGGACTTCGCCGCCGTCCCGGACGCTGGGATAACCCGGCTGTGCAAACTTGAGGATGGCCTGTGCCTGTGCAGTGCAGGCTTCTTCGGTGTCGCCGGAAAGCAGTTCGGCAGGCACGCCGGTGGCGGCCGCCACCTTGCCGCGGATGTCCCGCAGGGTGTTTGCCTTGGTCATGCTGTCCAGCTGCGCCTGCAGCTTTGCGGCCTTCTCGTTTGCCTTCTGCAGCTCGGTCTTGCCCGCTTCCTGCGCGGCATCGAACTGCTGGGCCTTGGCCTTCAGATCGTCGTAGTCGGCGTATTTGGAGCGCTCCCGGCTCAGCCGGTCGGAGATGATGGCGTTCATCTCGGCCTGGGTGAAGGTGCGCTCATTGTTCTGCTGCCCCTCGGCAGCGGGGGTGGTGGGTTCCTGATGTACAGTTTCTGCCATAGTGGTAAATTCCTTTCCCGGCTTTTCCGCAGCCGTGGCGTGTATTTGCTGTGGTTTACAGCGTGGTGCCGCCTGATGGGCTCGAACCATCGGCCCGCTGCTTACGGGGCAGCCGCTCTTCCTGCTGAGCTAAGACGGCATGAAAAAAGCACCGTGCATTTTTTGCACAGTGCTTTGGATGAGAGAGCGGATCAATCAGTGACACACGGGATACAGCGGTTCTCGAATTTCTTGTAAGCATCCAGATAGAGCTGCTTTTTATCGCCGTTGTAGGTGATCTCGTAATACATCCCGTCCGGCAGGGTGGTGCTTGCTAATGCCTTGGAGTTCTGCAGCGCCTTGCACTGCCACACGATGAACACATCGTTTGGCGTGATGCGCTTTTCGTCGGTCACGTCGAGGTGTTCGTTGGCGTAATCAGCGACCAGCTGACGCACGCTCAAAGTGAAATCTTTTTCGTTCATATCATACCTCCTGAAAATTGGCAACAAAAAACCACGGTGCGGGTGCATCGTGGTTGGATTACTGGTCTTGTTCCCAAGACCACTGTTTGAACTTGTTGAATGCGTCCACCGCTTCAGGTGGAATCTGGTCAAATTGTTTGGACGAAATGGCTTCACGGTAGGGGTCGAAAATATCAATCAATTTTTGAATATCCGACGGGTATTTCAGAATGACCATTATTTTCGCCTCCTTAATGACATGAATTCTGCTTCGACTTCGTCAAAACGTTCGCCTAAATACATATCAGCTGCGTATTGGCTTAACTCTCTTACATTATCGCGCGTGATACCCAGTTTGTCAATGCGTCCTTTGCACTTTTTGCACAGGGCATCAAGATATTCTGCACGGTTTTCACGGGTGATAACCCAGCCGGACTGCCGGAAGTCCTCGGCCTGTTTCATGTGCCACATTTCGTGAGCTTCGATTACTCCGAAACCACCAGAAGCGTCTTGAACAGTCTTTTTGCCAACGCTTTCCGCATAATAAACAACGTTCTCGCACGGGTCGTAAATACCGACTGCGCCGCGCAGCTCGTTATCGCCGACAACGATGATTTTGGGCTTCCGGTCAAGGCTGACACCCCAGTCGGAAAGCGCTTTTTCGGTATTTTGATTGATTCTATGGAGAGCTTTCGGCTTTATTGTTGCTTGGTCTGAAACATAAACCGGCGTTTTGTAAGATTCAACCTGTCTTACAGAGAGCTTGACTTCCTCCGAACGCCGAATCAGAGATATCTCGCTGACTGCGCCTCTGTCTTTTCGGTACGCCTGAGCCGCATACGCCGCCCGCTTCTGGGCATTGATGACGTCCTTCCGGGCTGCATAATCAATCCGCCGCCAGTTGTTGATATCGCTGCCCGCCTCCCGGTACTGCCGGAGGTACTCTTCCGGGTCGTAGCCGGAGATGTTAAACTCCCGGCTGAACCGCACTGCAAACTCACAATCACAGTTGGCGTGGATGTGCTGGGCGTGGCCCTTCTTCAGCAGGTTCTTGCTGGCCCGCTGCCAGCCGTTGGAGGCCAGCATCCGGCAGAACGGGCAGGCATCGCCGTGGGGCACCCACGCCCATTCTGCACCGTCCCGGATGGCGTTGTGCGCGGTGGTGTCGGCCCCGGCCTGCTTGACCATGCGGGAAACGCCGCTCTGCAGGTTTGCCGGGCTGTCCTGCGTGGCCTTAACCATGCCGGTCACTTCACCGTAGGTTGCGGTGGGAGCCGGTTCTGCGGCGGGCAGGGTGGCCCCCTGCGCCTCGGCCAGGGCGTCGTACATCTGGCAGGCCAGCTCTGCGCTGCCCTCGCCGTACTTGGTCACAAGGGCATAGGCGTAGCGGATGAGGGCATCGGTGTCGGCTTCCGGGTGCCCGTCCATGTACTCCCGCATGAGCAGCCCGGCCTTCTGGTTCAGCTGGGAAAGCCGGGAAATGTAATCATCCCATGCCGCTTGTGTCAGTTTCATCTTCCATCTCCATCAGCACCTGTGCACCCCGCGCCCGCTGCTCCTGCGCCTTGATGCGCCGGATGTCCGCCTGGTCAAAGCCGATCATCTCCAGGAAGGTGTCCGTGCCGGCGAACTCCTGCCGGGCGGATGCGATCTTGATGGCGGCGTCGGCGGTCACAGCCACGCTGGGCATGGCGGGGTTCTTGAAGTGGGCCATGATGCCGGTCTCTTCCGCGGTCAGGTCGGCCAGGCGGCAGTCCCGCGCCACGGCCTGCGCCATGCAGGCAATGGTGCGCAGCGCGTCGCCGTTGCCGGTGTTCAGCTGCTGGGCCAGAAGCACCAGCGTCTGGCTCTGGGCAAGAATGGCGTCGCTGCTGGTGGGGTTGGCGTCGTTCACAACGCCCACGTCGGTCACGGTCAGGCCGGTGGCCGCCGCAAACTGGGTGGCGGTCATCCGCATCTTCTCCACATGAGGCGTCAGGCCGCCCTGTGCCAGCTGGCCCAGGGTCGGGTTCTCGCCGGTCTCCGGGTTGGCCGTGGCGGCGATGATGGCTCCCATGTAGGTCTTGAATTTGTTGGAAATGATGGCGTCATACTGCTCATCGGTCACGCCGAGGATGTACTTCTGGGGCGTGGTGGCAAATTCCAGTGCGATGGTGGCGTTGGCTGCCGTGCGGATGTAATCGTCGATCAGAGCGCGGATGGGCTTTTTGAGCCGGGAACGGCCGAAGGGCTTGGAGTTGGTGGCGTTCCAAATCAGCGGTTCCATCAGTGGACGGCCCATCTTGTGGGCGTAGCGCTGCGCCGTCCAGAAGCTGCCATTGGAATGCAGCACAATGACCGTGTCATCTGTGTAGAAGTTGACCACGGAAGGCCGCCATGTGCCCTCGAAGTGCTCATCCTTCACGGTGTCCACGATGGCAAGGCCGCAGTCGATGCGGCCCTTCTCGCCGCTCCAGAGGGCGGCTGCCGTGGCAGGCGAGTGGAACCGGATGCTGCAGCCGATGGCGTTGTCCCCGGACAGGGTGGCAAAGGTGCAGCCGTATTTCAGCTCGTCCCGGCAGGCCTTGGCGTACTGTGCCACAAGGCGGTTGTCGGCCACCAGCTTTGCAAGGCTGTCCAGACTGCCGCCGGTGCCCACGAAGCCGTCGAACATGCTCCGCGCTGCCAGCACGTCCACGGCCTTCTGGCCCCAGCTGCAGCCCACTTCCAGGTTGCGCAGGCCCTGCGGCAGGGCAATGCCAAGGTTCACGTCCTGCAGGGTGACGTGGCCCTCGTAATATTTATCTTTCAGGCGGTTGCGGCTCTGGTGGTAGTTGTAGGCGTCGGCCAGATCCTGCAGCTGCTGCAGTTCTTCCGCGCTCAGGCCCTCCACCGGGCCAAAATTCAGGGTAACGAACATGGTGCTCCTTTCAGCCGATGCGCATCTTGCGGGTAGGGTCGCGGCGGCAGGTCTTTGCGCCCCACAGAGCCAGCGCGCAGGCTTCCACCGGCAGGCTGTTCTCGCCGCCAAAGCCAAAGCCGCCCGCAAGGGGGCGCTTGGTTGCGGTGACAGCGCTCTCATTCAGGGCGGTCTGGGGTGCGTACCAGGTCAGGCCGCCCTCGCTCACCGCGTTGGTGAACAGGCTCACGGCGGCGATCACGTCCCGTGCTCCGGGCCGGACGACCGCGTTCTTTGCCTTCCAGACTTCCCGGATGCGCTCCACCAGCACGTCCACGCCGTTGCGCCCGTCGATGACCACGCAGCTTGCCCTGCCGTACCGGTCACACAGCCAGTCGGCCAGCCATGCAAGGCCCTGCCCGGTGGGCCGCAGGTCGATGAGAGAAACGCGGGCGGGCCCCTCCTTCGGGATGACCGCGCCGCACAGACACACGGAACTGCCGTCGGCGGCAAACTTGACGCCGTAGGCGGTCTTGCCCTCCGGCTTTTCGTCCTCGCTGGCGCAGGCTGCCCACGCCTTGCGGTCGAGGGCATAGTCCAGATGTTCGGTGGCCACCGGGCTCCACCAGCCCAGGCGTTCCCGGGCGAAGGTGTCCGGGTCCAGCTGCTCGATTTCACCCTCAATGGTGCCGTACTGTATGCGCCGCCCCAGTGCCGGGTTGGCCGCTGCCCAGCGGGCGGGGTCTTTCACGTCGCCGATCTCCGGCACGCTGAACTCGAACCACGCGGCCTTTTTGGCCTCGCCCTCCAGCGCCCGCTTGCGCAGGGCCCGGAACACGGTGCCCACGGCATCCGGGCCGGGCGGGGTGCCGACGTAGATGGTCTGGGGGTTCAGGCTGGCCGAAATGGCCGGGATGAAGCTGCCCTGTGCGGTCTCGTCCAGCTCCTGCGCCTCGTCGAAGATGAGCAGGTCGCCGTGCTGGCCGCGTCCGCCGTTGCGGGTGCGGGCCAGAAACTTGATGCGCGCGCCGCTCTTCAGGATGATCTGCTCGCGGCCCAGGGCGGTGCGGATCTCGGAAACATACCGGCGCATTTTCGGCCCCTCAAAAAAGGCCCGCATTTCCTCAAAGGTCTCGGTGGCGGTCTTTTGCAGGTGGGCCGTGTAGATGACCGTTTCGTTGAACATGAGCATGCCGGACGCCGCCCGCCCCTGCACCAGCAGGCTCTTGCCGTTCTGTCTGGGCACGCTGCCGCCTGCGGTGGGGGCGGTCCATTTGCCGGACACCGTGCGGCCCATCCAGTCATCCAGGATGTCGCTCTGCCACGGGTCCAGCACGGTGCCGCCTGCCCGCAGGATGCGCACGGCATCCGGCCCGTCAGTGGCCCGATACTCCGGCGCGATGCGCTCGGATGGCTCCTGGCTTCCCATCGCTTTCTCTCTCTGCGAGGATCTCGCCGATCTCGTCGCCATCGTCGTTTGCTCCTTCGATCTCTTCAATTTCCCGGATGGTCTCCCGGTACTGCTTGGTCAGCTGAGGCAGGGCGCGGCAGTCCTTGCAGGTGTCGATGCCCGCCGCCAGTACCTTGGCCAGCTGTTTGAGCTGGTCCAGCCGGGTGCCCCGTGCCGTGATACTTTTCATGGTCGCCATGGCCCGGAACACCTCCTTGAAATTTTCCCGTGTGTAAATCGGCGCTGGACAGCACGGGAGTCGCCGTGGGCGGGGGAGGGGGACCCTCCCCACCCATCACCAATCGCCGTCGGAAACGCGCGGAATCCGCACGAATCTGCCTGTTTTCGGGCCGTTTTGCCCGGTTTTGTTGCCCTTCTGCGCGTTGCAGAACCAGTGTGCGGGTTGGAGGTTATTCCAATCTTCCGCTGCTGCCCGCGCGGACGGGTAGCCGAACTCCCGCCAGCGGGAAACGGGCTTGATCTCGTCCACCACGAAGGATAGCGGGTGCTGTGCGTCGGAAGGTTCGTCATAATGAATCGGCCCGAAACGCCCGTGACAGATGCCGCATTCGCCGCCCATCGCCCGGAGCCGGGCCCGGTTGCGCCGCCGCAGCTGTCCGTTGGCATAGCGCGGGTTGCCCATGCGGTTCACCTCCTGACAGACAAAAAGCCTGCGCATGGCAGGCAGGCTTGCACCCCGCCGGGCACACTCCGGGGGCCTTTGCAGGGGCGGGGGTGCTTTGCGGAGGGGGGCAGGGTACAAAATGACCCCCTGGGTATAGACCGGGGGTGGGTACAAAAAAGCCGCCCCGGAATGGGACGGCTGAGAATGTTCAAGATTGCCCGGCTGGTACATTCAGGCTGTTGGGTGAGTAAATGTGTGTTCCCCTGTCGCAGCCGGGCAGCACAAAGTCCGCAGGGGGAAGGGAGTAAGGGACCTTTCCTGCGGGCTTCGGCAGTTTAAATTTTAGCAGGGGTTGACCGTATTATCAAGTCCGGTCTGCTCCGGTTTGCTCCGGACTTTTGATGTCCAGCTGACGGACGGCGGCGCTGTGATGTTGGAACATCTGGCTGCGGGACAACCGGACGTAAACGGCGATCTTGTCCCAGTCCTCCAGCAGGACGTACCGGCGGAACAGGATCATGAAATCCACCTCGTTGTCCAACTGGCTGAACACGTCCATCAGCTCGGCGCGGATGGCGTCGCACACGGCGGATTGTGCTTCGGCAGCCTGCCGGGCTTCCTCGATGCGCTCCACCGCGCGGGGCAGTGCCTGACCGTCCCCGCCGCCGCCCGGCATGGCGGAATAGCGCTGGGTGGTGTGCATGGCTTCGGCCTCCAGCGTGGCCAGCTCGTCCAGCCGCAGCCGCTCGAACCGCTTGGCCGACCGGTACCGCCAGAGCCAGGCCTTTTTCTCTTCGTAGGTCATCAAACTTCCTCCACCCGGACGAACACACCGCAGGGGTCCGACCAGAACTTCTCCACAATCTCGCTGCACACCTGGGCATCGTCGTCCCAGAAGTGCAGGCGGGTCATCTCATCCTTGAGGGCCTTTTCCAGGTTGTCGGTGTCGGGTTTGCTGGTGCGCCACTCGCCGCTGCGGCGCTTGCCCTCGGTGGGGAAGCACCACTTGACCAGAAGCCGCACCGGCTGGCCTGCCGGGATGGGCGCTTTGGGCGCATGGGGCGCGAGATATGCGTGGAGCTTGGCGCGGGCGGCTTTCAGCTCCGGGCTGTCGTGGAGCACCGCGTGGGGCTGGCCACCCTTCATGTAGGCGTGCAGCTGCTTTGCGTTGTGGGTGGTGGTGGGCGGCTGCATGGGGATAAAGAATTGCATGTACATGGGGTTCACCTCGTTTTTCTTTTTTGATGCAGGCCAACGTGATGGGGAGGGTTCCCCGGATGGATGGGGGCTGTGCACGCCCCATCCTCCGGGAGACCCCATCACACACGGACGGATTATGCTATTATATATAGGCATTTTCCGTCCCGGATCCGTAGGAAAATGCGGCATTTTCCGAAATCCGGAAGCCGGACGCGGACGGATTATGCGGGCATTTTACCGTTTTTGTACGTTGCGTAAAACAAAATATTGCAATTTGTAATCATCCGTTGGAACCGGGCTCTTTGCGTCCCACGTCCGCGCCATCTACCCAGTAACCGCCGTCGGCTTTCAGGCGGCGGCGCACGGTGTCCGGCTTCAGGCCCATATACTCGGCCATGGCGTAGACAGTGACCTTGCCATCCATCGTGCAGGATTCGTAGGCGGTGGACAGCTCCACGGACTTGTTCTTGGCCAGCTTCTCCCGGCTGCCCCAGCGCTTTTCCGCGCCGCGTGCGGCAAAGCCCTTGACGTCTCCGTCCGGCTGGAGATCTTCCAGCAGGCCGCTGTCCGGCTTGTGCACCGGGTAATCAAACCAGAGGTTGACCGGGTCGAACCGGGCGAACTCGCGCAGAGTGCCCTCGATGCGCCAGGCGGTCATGCCGTCGGCTTTTTTCTCGGCGGCAGCCACCTCGGCGTCAATGGCCCGCAGGTCGGCCAGGCCCAGGCACTCCTTGGCCACGGCCAGCATCCGGCTCTTGCTGAGGGTATCGTCCGGGCCGTAGGCGTCCGCATGGCCGCGCTTGTCCAGCATGGCCTTGATGACCCGACAAGCTGCCTTGTTGCGCAGCTGCTCCCGGATGGCGTCGGTGGGCGTCAGCTCGGTCATGTCCAGCATGGCGTCCGGGTCACGGGCGAACACGCCGGAACCGGACGCACGGTCCATGCTGCGCTTGCCGCCCTGGGCACCTTTGCTGTGGTGGTGGCAGTAGATCACGGCGCAGTCCAGTGCGCGGCACACAAGGTCAAACTGGTTGCAGAACTTGGCCATCTGGTCGGCGCTGTTCTCGTCGCCGGTGATTACCTTATAAATGGGGTCCAGCACCACGGCCATGTAGCCCTTTTTCTGGGCCCGGCGGATGAGCTTGGGGGCCAGCTTGTCCATGGGCACGGACGCACCGCGCAGGTTCCAGATGTCAATGTTTTTCAGGTGCTCCGGCGGCAGGCCCATGGCGGTGTACACATCCTTGAAGCGGTGCAGGCAGGAGGCCCGATCCAGCTCCAGATTGATGTACAGCACCTTGCCCTGGGCGCAGGAGAACTGGCCCAGCCACGGCTTGCCCTCGGCAATGGCGATGCACAGCTCGATGAGGGCAAAGCTCTTGCCGGCCTTGCTGGGGCCCGCCAGAAGCATCTTGTGCCCTTTGCGCAGCACCCCGAAGATGAGCGGGTCTGCCAGCGGGGGCAGGTGCTCCCAGTCGGCGGCGAGGTTCTCGGTGTCCGGTAGGTCGTCGGTCTCGGCTTCCAGCCAGTCCACCCACTCGTCCCAGCAGCTCTTGCCGAAATTGGTCTCCAGAAGCACCTGCCGCTTGTCGCCGCGCAGGATGCCGGGCATCCGGCTCAGGCGGCTGGGGTTGCGGTTCTGCTGGTCGAGGGTCAGGCCGTTTTTCTGGCAGGCAGCGTAGAGGTAATCCACCCGCTTGCGGTACTCGGCATAGTCCGGGGCGTCCACCTTGACGATGGCGTGGACGCTCTTGCCGCCGGAGTACACCAGCGCGGCGCAGGGCAGCTCCAGCTGCTTGATGATGGCCTGCTGCTTGCCCAGCTCCATGTTATCGCACTCCACAAGGGCGTAGCGGTAGGCGGTGACGTTGGCGTCCTTGCGGCCTGTGCCGTCCACGGGGTTGAAGCAGATCCAGGCACCCACCTCCGGGTCCCAGTCGCCCAGCACCTTGCTGAGATCCCCGCCGCAGGTGCCCAGTTCGGCAAGGAGCTGCCCGGCGGTGCGGGTCCAGCTGCCCTTGGCCGGGCGGCGTTTGTCGTCGGCCATGAAACTCTCGGTGACATAGGCCACATACTCGTCCTCTTCAAACAGGGCCTGCAGGTAGCGCCTGAGCTGGTCCACAGGGTCCCACTGTTCCGGCAGGGCGAGATCGTGGGCTTCCACCCAACGGGGGTCTACCAGCTGGCCGTCTGTGTGGTTCGTCCCGGCGGAGATGTCGTCGTTCCAGTCCAGTGCATGGCCGGCAGGGCCTCTCCATCCGCTGGAATAGGCCAGCTGAAAGATACTGCTGGCCGTGACGGGGCTGCCCCCGCCGCCGTGGAAACTGGCCCACTTCTTGGCGCACTCGCCTTTGTGGTAGCGGCCCCCGTCCCGGGCGCTCCACTGTTCCCATGCTTCCACGGGCAGGCCGGCTTCCTTCAGGCCCATGCCCACCAGGATCCATTCGTCGTAGGTCAGGGCGGACGGGCTGAGAAAATCCAGCGCTTCTTTGAGTTCATTCGCATTGTCCATTCACGTTACCATCCAAAATCAAAAGGACTGTCTGCAGCAGGCGGCTCCGCAGCGGGGGTATAGGTGCGGGGGTTCACGCCCTTGGGCACGCCGCGCCAGCCCTGAGCCGCTATGCGATCGATCATGTGGCGGGCGGCCTCAAAGCTCCAGGTGCCCACATGCTGGAACCCGTACTTTTCCAGACAGCGGATCTGTTTGGGCGTGGTCAGGCCCTCGTCCCGGCGCTTGTTCAGGCGGTCCAGCAGCAGGGCGGCCTTGCCCGCCGATTCCACTGCGTCCGGCAGGATGCCCAGCTTTTCCAGCGCGGCGGTCTGTTGCTCGCTGGGCGGACCGGCCTCCCAGCCAAAGGCGGGCACATACCCGGCCAGATCTTCGGCCTGAATGCTCATTTCGTACTGCAGCGGGTCCACCAGTTTTGCCTTTTTACGGCGCTGCTCTTCCAGCTGCTTGGCAAGGGCTTCTTCCCGCTGGGCCACCACGTCCTCGCTGGCCTGGGCGGCGGCCTCCTCGATGTCCTCCGGGCAGCCGGTCTCGGCCAGATGCTCGGTCATCTGGCGGGCCACAGTGCGGTCCTCACAGACCAGGTCTGCCGGGCGGCACAGCTCGTGCTTGTCGGTCATCCACAGGAAATCCAGCAATAGCAGGTCGGTCTTGCCCGGGGAAAGGCGGGTGCCGCGCCCCACCATCTGGCTGTACAGGCTGCGCACCTTGGTGGGCCGCAGCACCACCACGCAGTCCACGGAGGGGCAGTCCCAGCCCTCGGTGAGCAGCATGGAGTTGCACAGCACATTGTATTTGCCGGCGTCGAAGTCGGCCAGCACCTGCCTGCGGTCGTCGCTCTGGCCGTTGACCTCGGCAGCCCGGAAGCCGTAGGTGTTCAGCAGGTCCCGGAACTTCTGGCTGGTCTTGATCAGCGGCAGGAACACCACCGTTTTGCGGCTCTTGCAGCGCCGAGCCATTTCGGCGGCGATCTGCTCCAAATACGGATCAAGGGCTGTGCCCAGGTCGCCCACGGCGTAGTCGCCGCCGCTCATGGTCACGGATGTAATATCCAGCTGCAGCGGGATGGTCTGGGCCATGATCCTGCACAGATAGCCCTCCTTGATGGCGTCGGTCAGCTTGTACTCAAAGGCCAGGCTGTCGAACACCTCGCCCAGATTGCGCATGTCGCCGCGGTCCGGCGTGGCGGTGACGCCAAGCACCTTGGCCCCGCTGAAGTAGTCCAGGATGCGGCGGTAACCGTCGGTGATGGCGTGGTGGGCCTCGTCGATGATGATGGTGCCGAAGTAATCCCGGGGGAAGCGTTCCAGCCGGGCGGTGCGCTGCAGGGTCTGCACGCTGCCCACCACCACCCGGAACCAGCTGTCCAGGCAGGTGGATTCGTCCTTTTCCACGGCGCTGACAAGGCCGGTGGAACGCTGCAGCTTGTCGGCAGCCTGTTCCAGCAGCTCGCCCCGGTGCGCCAGAATGAGCACCCGGTCGCCGGCACGCACCTGATCGGCAGCCACCGACGCAAACACAATGGTTTTGCCGGTGCCGGTGGGCAGCACCAGCAGGGTGCGGGCATGGCCGTTCTCCCACTCGGTGTGGATGGCATCCCGTGCGGCCTGCTGGTAGGGGCGCAGGGCTTGCGTCTTTGCCATTTAAAACGCCCCCTGTGTCCAGCCGTGGGCAGGCGCGGCCGTGGGCTCCGGCGGCGGCAGGAAGCGGGTCACCTCGTTGCTCTGGCCGGTCTCGCCTGCGTGGGGGCCGCTCTGCTTGGTGTACTCCCGGATGCCGAGGCGGCACAGGCCCTTGCTGCCCACCACCTCGTTCCAGCGGGGGCGGAAGGTCTCGCCGCGCTTGCACTGGTCGATGCTCTCAAAGAACGCGCCCAGCAGACCCTGGGTCTTGGTATGCAGGTACAGGCGGTGGGTCACGGTGGTGTCGCCCTTGGCTCCGCCATAAATGCGCAGGGTCAGTTTTGCCATGGAGCAGGGCGGCAGCTTGGCCCCGCCCTCATAGCGGGCACGCTCCATGCCGGTGACCTCAAAGGGGTAATCCCCCTCCGGCAGCAGGACGAACTCCTGCTGTTCGTTGGTAAATTCGTCATCCCAGCCGAATGCGCGGCCTTCAGTGTTCATGTCATTCATAAGTAAAACTCCTTTTCTTCATTGATTCTTGGCTCCCCCTTCGGGGGAGCTCCGGGGCTGCGCCGCCGCCAGGCGGACGGGCCCGGTGAGAGGGTTGGCTCCCCTTCGGGGGAGCTCCGCAAGGCGCTGGCAAGACCAGACCGAAGCGGTGAGAGGGTTAAAACGGCAGATCACGGCTGTCCAGCACCATCTGCAGCACCTGGGGCCATGCGGCCACCAGACAGCCCTCTACGAAATCAGCCGGGTAATCCCGGATGGGCATGTCCTCCGGGAAATACCCGCGCTGGCCCACAACGGCCTGCAGTTCTTCCGGGGTGACGTTGTTGGCGCTCATGAGCGGGGCCAGCTTTTCCGGCACGCCCAGCGCGATCAGGTCCGGCGTGAGCAGGGCGGGCGGCACTTCCTCGCGGGGCGGCTGGGGCTGCGGCGCGGGGCTGGGTAGGATGTCGGCCCCGGCGCTCGGCGCGGGAACGCCCTCAGTCACCTGCGGTGACAGCTCCCTCTGGGAGGGAGCCTTTGGGGCACTGCTTCCGGGGATGCAGGCTGCAATGGATGCGTAGTCAAAGGGCAGCTCCTCCGGCAGGCCAAAGCGGTTTTTGGCGTCCCAGCAGGGGTGATGGGTGGTGTACAGCACCCGGCGGCCGCCGCTGGCCTTGTTCTTGGCGTTGGGGCCGCTGCCGGCCTTTTCCACCACGGTCTTGTAGTTGGCAAACAGCAGCATGTCGCACCATTCCCGCAGCAGCGGGGCCACCTGCTTGGAGGTTTTCATGCTCCAGCGGTCGTAGTTGCCCACGGCGTCCGGCTGCTCGAACTTGGTGATGGCCGCATGGGCCAGCACCACCACGTTGTGCCCGGCGTTGAGCACCTCTTCCAGCGCGTCCAGCAGCTTGGCAAACTCTTCCTTGACGTAGGTGTAGCCCTTGCCATAGCCAAAATCCTCGATGCCGTTCACCTTGGCGCGGGCGCACACGGCCTGAATGCACAGGCGCTCTGCCCAGTCGGCGGTGTCGAGCACCAGCGTGCCGCAGGGTACACTGCCCTTGCGCACCTCGGCCACCTCGTCCAGCAGCATCGCCCAGCTGGTGGGCTGGGGCAGGCGGGCCACATTCAGCCGCTTTGTGCCGCCCTCGGTGTCGATGAACACGGGATCCGGGAAGTGGGACGCGAAGGTGGATTTGCCAATGCCCTCCGGCCCGTACAGCACGGTCTTGACCGGCGCGGCCTGCACGCCGGTGGTCACGGAATACTTGCTCATTTAAAACGCTCCTTTCGTCCAGCCTTTGCGAATTGGGGCGGGCTGGGGCTTTTCGGCGGGCGGCTCGGTGCCCTTGACCATGCCGTCCTCAATGATGATCTGGCACTCACTGCCGGTGGAAACGCGGGTGGCAATGGCCTGCAGGCCCTCGGCTTCCAGCCAGGCCGCAAACTCGGTCAGGGTGGTCATGTCCATCTGCTCCAGCTTGTCCAGCAGAACAAAGCCGCAGTCCGGGTTCAGCCGGCGCACGATGGCGGCGGCCACCCGCAGCTGGTCACTGCCGGACATATCCCGCCAGTGCTTGCCTTTGTAGGTAAGGACGCCGTCCTCCACGCTCAGCCCCGGCAGCGGCAGGTCTGCGCCGTTCAGCAGGGCCATGCGGTCGGCACGCTTCTGCTGGATGGATTCGGTCAGGCGGTCGTACTCGCTGGCGTACTGGGCGGCTTCGTCCTCAGCCCGGGATTTTTCCAGGTTGGCCCGCACCTTGCGGTTGGTCTCCTCAATGTCCCGGATGGAGGCTTCCAGCTCGGCGGTGGATTCGTCTTGCAGCTGGGAGACGGTCTTTCTTGCAGTTTCCCGCTGATTGAACAACTTGGTGTGCTTGGCGTCCAGTTCATCTGCCAGCTGCTGCAGTGTGGCAATGCGTTCCCGGGTGCGCTTCAGCTCGTCCACACACTGCTGCACCTGCTGTTCAAGCTCTGCATACTGGGCCCGCAGGCGCTGGTTCTCGCCATTCCGGGCCAGAATGTCCTGCTGCTGGCGGATGAGCTCGGAGGCGCTCACCGGCTCGTCCGGGGCTTCCGGGTAGGAGATCATTTCCTCGGCAAAGTGCTTTTTCTGGGCGGCCAGCTGACCGGTGAAGGTGCGCTTGTCGTACAGGCCCTTGATCTCCAGATCCCGGGTGTGCAGCTCGGCCCCAATGCCGATGATGCGCAGCAGGATGTCAGCCTTTTCCTTGTCGCTGGCGTCCATGAAGCGGGGCAGGTCGAGGGCCAGCGGCTCCACAAAGGCGTTGAGTAGCTGCTGGCCGCTGCGCCGTCCGGTGGGATCGGTGACGGTCAGGCTGGCGTTCTTGCCCTTGCGCTCCACGACCACCCCGTTGGACAGGGTGACCTTGAGGTGCGCCGGGGCGACTGCGCCGTCCCGCTGGGCGGCATCCGGGCGGAAACGCTCCCCGCCCAGTGCCCACGCCAGCGCGTCCAGCACACTGGTCTTGCCCTGATTGTTGTTGCCGCCCACGAGGGTGAGCCCGGTGGGCGACGGCGTAAAGGCCACCGCCTTGATGCGCTTGACGTTTTCGGCTTCCAGAGCCGTGATCTTTACAGACATTTCGTTACCTCCCCTTGAATGCTGCCGATGGTGTGGATGATCTGGTTAGCAAGGGCTTCGCGCTGCTCCTCCGGCAGCTTGCGGAACTGCGGCTTTACCATCTGCCAGGTGTTCAGCATGGCCCGGCTGGCCAGCAGGACGCTGTCGTAAGCGTTCCGGACGTCCTGCTCGGCGTCCCCGGTGACGGCGTCCAGTTTTTCCTGCAGCTCGGCGGTCATATCTGCCGCCATCTGGTACGCTTTTTCTCCGGCCCGGCGGTCCACCTCTTCCTCGTCCACCACCGCGGTGATGGGCTGACTTTTCAGCGCGTCGTTCTCGGCCTTGAGCTTGTCGCCCCGCAGCTTTGCCGCCTGGGCCACCTGCCGGGCCCCGGCCAGCTGATTCTCAGCATCCTTGGCACGGGCTTCGGCCTCTGCACGGGCCTGCTTTGCCGCCTCACACTCCCGCAGCAGCTGCCCCTTTTCTTCGTGCAGGGCGTCGTTCTGGCTGACCTCGTAGTCAAGATTTTCTTGTGCCGCCTTTGCTTCGTCCTGTGCCTTGCTCACCATGCTCCATGCTTCTTCCTCCCGGGCTTCGGCGGCGGTGGCACGGTCCTTCAGGCCGGAGATGTCGGCGTGAGCGGCCTCCAGCTGGGCGTCTTTGCTCTTGATCTGGGCCAGCAGCTCCTGCACCCGCTGGCTGTCCCCGGCGGTAGCGGTGAGCTGCTCGGCGCAGCCAGAGCGGGCAATCAGATTCAGATCTTTGCGGGTCAGCTCCGGCAGGCATTTTAATTCGTCAACAGTTGACGATTTAAAAGCGTCGCCGTTCTGCACCATCTTTGTGGCGCTGCCATGGCTCAAACCCTTGCTCTCGTACCACTTTGTCCATGTACCGCCGCCATAGCGGCCAGCCTTGGCCGTCAGGGCGTGCACCCGGGCCAGATAGATGCAGGAGATGAGATACTCGTCCTGTGCGGTGCCATAGTGCAAATCGAACTGCTGGTCAGCCTCTGCAGCCTGCCCGGACAGGTCGCCCAGGGCGGAGAAATCAAAGGTGGGGGCGGCAAGAGAGTTCATCGGGAAGGAGGTTGGGGTTTTGTCTTGCGGGGCTGAATGGGCAGGTTTCGTCATCAAGGTCGTTCCAGTCGTCAAAGGCGCACCACCAGTCGCAGAAGAAGCGTCCGCATTCTCGGACGGGGCCGCAGAATCCATCGTCGTACATTCCAGTTTCTCCTTTGCCTGAGTTGCCTTTTTGATGTCGGCCAGAACCTTTTCCATTTCCTGCTGCGGGGTCATATCCTTGCGGCTGCCGCCCGAGTTGAAGAAATGTTCAAACAATGCTGCTTTAGCTGCAATGCCCTTTTTGTTTTGAGCACAGCACAGCGTGTACTGGTAGCGGCCATTGTGGCAGTAGTCTGTGGCTCGAATCTCGCCTCGAGAAAAGTACCCAGTCAACTCACCTGATGTAAAAGTTTTCTTGACCCAGGAACTGATCTGCTCCAAAAAATCAAAATCCAGACTGACGACAGAACAGGTGCATTTGTCCTTGGTGGAGCCGATAAACCTGGAATCATAAGCAAGCGTTTTGCTCATGCGACATTCATAACCTTTGGCCTTTTGCTCTAAGCTCTTGGCCTCCTCGTTCCACTCGTAATTGCCCCACGACAGGACATAAGGACAACCATAGCATTCATGGCCCGGGCCGTACCCTTCCAGACGATTGCCGGTGTTGTCGGCATTGGTGGACTTTTTTACCCGCCGCCCACACTTGCAGATGTAGGTGCTCATACCCGCACCTCCGTGTCCTTCAGGCGGTCCAGCATTTCAGATTGCAGATCCTTGCTCAGGGGCTGCAGGGTGTTGTTCCGCCAGCCGTAGCAGAGGATGGTGCCGTAGATGTTATGGCCGCGATAGATGCGGTTCAGCCCTTTGCCGAGAACGCCGAACAGCAGCACCGCCGGGGTGCGAGGCAGCACCTCCTGCATGCAGTCGCAGCCCAGCATGGCTTCGATGCCCTGCAGTGTGTCCGGCAGGGCGGTGACCACCGGGGCCTTGCCCGGCTCGATCAGGATTCCTTTCATTGTAAAACCTCCGATTTTGTGATATTATCGGGGTGATGTGATTGGCGAATCCATCATCCCTTGCAGCTCGTCGGTGTTCCAGCACCGGCGGGCTTTTTGTTTTTTGTACTTGCGGCGTTGCGGTAGGCTGTCCACCTCACTGCGGGGGATGTACTCCCGCTGGATGGTGTACTTGACGTGCTGGCGGCCATCGCACAGCCAGTGGCTCACCGCGCTGGCAAAGCTGCCGGAGCTGGAATACCCCAGCCGTCGGGCGCACATTGCCGCCGTGCCGGATGCTACCAGATCTCCGGTCTTGGCATCCCAGACGGTGTACCACATGACGTTGTGGATGTAATCGTTCATGCTCCGCGTTCCTGATTCTCCGGGTACTCCGGGTTCCGGGCGTGGTTGCGGGTAATCTTGCCACAGCCGTGGCGGCCCTTGGCTTCCCGCTCCTCGCGGTCCTGTGCCAGGAAGCCCAGCTTCATGAACAGCGCTGCAAGCAGTACCAAAATCACCGCTGTGGTGAAGGTGTTGCCATTGATCGCGCCGCCCGTCTGTGCGGTGCCCTCGGCACCCATGCCCAGCACCAGACCCACACTGCCGCAGGCCACGGCCAGCCAGTGCCATACGCGTGACTTAATCTTCATCGTCGTCCTCCTCTTTCAGCTCACGAATCACGTTGTAGAGCAGTCCAGACACCCAGCCCAGCTGCCGCTCAAAATCGTCCGGGAAATAGCTCTTCAGAATCTGCGCGATTGCGCACACCAGAAGATGCAGCACGTCGCTGGGACCACCTTCGATCTTGATGGTCGAGTCCTCACTGTCGATGTAAAGTTTTGCCTTCATGTTCATGCTCCTTTCTCAACCTTCGGGAAGAAATACTCTCCGATCTGCTCCTGCGGGATGTGAAGCGCGCGGCAGATGCCGTCGATCTCTTCCCAGTTCCATGTGCCGCAGCTCTCCGGCGCGGCAAAGCGCTTGCGCAGCGTGCGGGGCACGATGCACGCCTTTGCGGCCAGCTCATCCGTGGTGATGTCCTGATCTTCGGCTAGCCGCCGGAGTTTCAGAAACTGTTTCTTTGCCATGGGTCAGTCCTCCTTTTCCTGACGGCCTTCAATGATGGCGGAGAGTGCAGCGTTGAATTCGCGCTCTGCCTTCTTGGGCTCGTAGTGACCGTTCAGCACTTGGGAAATGTATTTCGGATTCTTTCCCAGCTGTGCGGCCAGCTCTTTGCCGGTGACACCGGCGTTGTGCATTTTTCCAACAAGCTCACCTGTCCATTGTGCAGGCATACAATTCTAACCTCCTTCAGCTTAAAAACTTGACTTTGGTTAGAATTTGCGGTAAGATGATGGTGCTAACAATTATCCAGCGCAAATTCTAGCCTGAGCCATTCAGTTGATTCCGGGCTTGTTTGCTAACCGGATTCAACTGTGACACTATGATATCTGAATTTGGTTAGAAAGTCAATGGAATTTTCTGAATTTGGTTAGATTTGGCGCTCTGCACAAAAAGGGGCGTTGAAAATTGTGTTTTATGACGTATACAGTGAACTGTGCCAAGAAAAGGGCGTGAGCTGCAGCCGTGCCGCAAAAGAAATTGGTCTGAGCAACTCGACCGTCACGAAATGGAAGAATACAGGGGCTGTTCCTTCTGGCGATACTCTCGCGAAGGTTGCGGCCTACTTCGGAGTGTCGGTGAATGACCTGATCGGCGAACAAAAAAGCCCCGCCGGGCGTGCCGGTGGGGTTTCGGAGGATGATATTAAGTTTGCTCTCTTTGGCGGCGGCCCCGTGACGGATGCCCAGTATGAAGAGGTCAAGCAGTTTGTCCGGTTCATAAAGGAGCGGGATGCAAATGGGAACAAGGGCTGACTTTTATAAAGTTGCGGCCGAAAATCATGTGGAAGTCCTGCGCTACCCAATGCCGATCATTGGCAGCATGTCAACGGAAGTCAATGGGGCGTGTTATATCGGGCTGGACAATTCCAAGCCCTGTACTTATGCAGAAGAGCAGGCACGCATCGGGCATGAGCTCGGCCATTGCCTGTATGGCGGATTTTATTCTATGGCCACTCCGTTTGATATTGTGGAGCGGCATGAGGTGCGGGCAGATCACTGGTATATCCGGCACGCGATTCCAAAGCAGGTCTTGTTCGACCTGCTGAAGCAGGGCCGTGATGCCGATGAGATTGCGGAGCTCCTGGACACCACGGAGGAATATGTCCGGCGTGCTTACTACTATTACAAGGAAAATGAAGACTTAACCGAGGAGGAAATGTATGGGTAAAAAACTTTCTCCCTATGGCCGCAAAGAATGGCACCGGAAGCATTCTGGCAATAAAACAGTACACAAGAGCATTGATGCCGTTTTCCGTGGAGCAGGAGCGATTGGAGGAGCTGCGTCAAAGATGCCCTCCGGAAAGACTGGCCTGAATGTTCCGATAAAGTTTGTTTTTATCAGTCTTGCGGTTGGATGTCTTGGGTTCTTTATCGCATCAGCATCTTGTGGACTTGGGATGTCTTTCGTTTGCGGCGTTGTCGTCTTTTGGGTTGCACTCTCGATTTTCAGCATGATCCACGGAACTGCAAAGGGCATCAAAGACGGGTATCTGCAAGGCGATGCCGAAGATTCTGATGATGCAAAGCAAATTTATACACCCAACCCTGAATGGATGGGTGAGATGGATCTGGTTGATTCTCGGAAAAACGCAAAGATTCTGGCTCCGCAGTTCCTAAAACAGGCGCGAGAGAGTGCAAGAATCCTTGAAACAACAACAGACCCGGCCACGTTCTTTATGAGATACGACTTTTGCGTTGGGCGACTGCTGGAACTGGAAAAATGCAAAAGGTATGGTGCACCAGTGAGCGCAACTGCTGATCTGAAGAAATATCAGAATCCTGTATTCCGGGAAGCGGCGGTGAATGAGATCATTCACCGCACAGCGGAAAAATACAGTGTTAAAATCAGGAGCTTGAAAACAACAAAGGCAAAGAAAGGTTGGGCAGAAAAATACCACCAGGCATTTGTTCCGTTTCTGCAATACATGAGTGATGCGCAAAAAACAGAGCTCGGCGAGGCGAGCGCAGAGCTTTTTGCCCTTGCCGAAAGTAATTCCTTAGAAGATGTATAAACAAAAACGCCCCACCGGCGGCAACCGGTAGGGCGTCAAAGAGTGGCTTGCTCACGAGGAACAATACCAGCCTAAGCAACTGTTATTGTACCACCTCCGGGCAGGCTTGTCAAAGTGTACCCATGGAGGTGTATTTTTATGGGATTGCGAACGAATACAGCGGTCTGGCTGCCGAACCAGAACCGCTGGCAGATCAAGGTGCAGAAGGACGGCGTGCGCCGCACCTTTACCAGCACTAAGCCCGGCCGGACAGGCCAGCGCGAAGCGAACCGCAAGGCGGACGTCTGGCTGGACGAGGGCATCAGCAGCACCACAAAACGCTGCGCAGACGTGTGGGCCGAGTACATGATTTCGGTCAAAGCCACGGGTGGCACCAGCAACATCGAGCAGGTGGAGAAGTTCGGGCGCAACTACATCCTGCCGGTGATCGGTGCGCGGCGCATCGGCGACCTGACCACCGGCATGCTGCAGGACGTGCTGAACCGCTCCTATAAGGAAGGCTGTCTGAATCCGGACAGCAAGCGCAAGAGCCGGGGCAACCTGTCCCGCAAAACGCTGCAGGGCATCCGTGGCGTGGAGGTGGCCTTTGTCAAGTGGGCGCGCCAGCATAAATACACCTCCATGCGCCCGGAGGACGAGGATCTGACCGTGCCGAAGGGTGCCCGCCTGAAGGGCCGGAAAATCCTGCAGCCGGACAGTCTGCGGGTGCTCTTATCCACAGACACCCGTGTGGTGCGTGGAAAAGTGGAGCAGGACGAGAACGTGCACGCCTACCGCATCGCGGTCATGACCGGCTTGCGCCCTGGTGAGCTGCTGGGCCTGCGTGTGGGCGATCTGGATGGTGACCGGGTGCACATCGGGCGGGCCATCAACCGCCAGAACGAAGAGACCAGCGGCAAGAACGAGAACGCCATCCGAACGGTGGTGCTGCACCCTCTGGCTGTGGCCGAAATCCGCGCCCAGCTGCAGCAGCGCACGCAGGAAGAGGAGCGCCCCTTGCGGGACGATGACCCGCTTTTTCTGCTGTCCAACCAGCAGAGCCTGTACAATTACTGGAAGGTCTACCAGCGCTGCAACGGCATCGACCCGCCGGTCAGCCTGTACGAGCTGCGGCACACCTTTGTGAGCATGATCGAGGACGCCGTGCCGCCCGCACAGCTGCGCCGCATCGTGGGCCACAGCAAGAGCATGGACACCTACGGCTGGTACTCCCACGCCGTCACCGGCCGCGATGACGCCACCGCGCAGGCTGTCTCCGGTGTGCTGTCCGAGTACGCGCCGGGCCCCGAAAAATAACCCACTTTGCAACCCACTTTTAACGTTCGAGCTATTCCGGCGATGCACCGCGCGTTCCGTGCCGTGCCCGAAAAGTGGCTTGAATGCTGCATTTTTTGACACGGCAGGAATGGACAGACCGAAAGAATAGTGGTTCGAATCCACCCGCGCCCACCAAGAAAGTTCAACGTATGAAAGTGCGTTGAACTTTTTGTTTTGCACAATTTTCCGGCGGACACAGCGGGTGGATGAGAACAGCTGCGGCGCTGTCGCCAAAGACAGCGCAAAAACAGCCCTGCGGGCTGTTTTTAGCAGCGCGGCTCGCGTAATCCACCTGCGTCCACCAAGAAAAAAACACCTAAAAACATAAGTTTCCGGGTGCTTTTCGTTTGTTCGAACCCACTTTGCATCACACCCCGGAAACAGCAAAAGCCCTCCGGCTTCAGGACCGGAGGGCTTTTGCGTTTGTTTTGGAAAAAAGGAAGAATGGACAAAGAGACAAAGGTTCTGATGCAGCTCGTGCAGACGGGTAATTACTCGCCGCGGACTGCTGCGAAACCGGCTTCCAGATCGGCAATGATGTCGTCGATGTGCTCGGTGCCGATGGACAGACGGATGGTGTTCTGGTAGATCTGCTGCTCGGCCAGCTCCTCATCGTTCAGCTGGCTGTGGGTGGTGGAAGCCGGGTGGATGACCAGGCTCTTCACGTCAGCGACGTTGGCCAGCAGAGAGAACACCTTCAGGTTATCAATAAACTTGAAGGCCTCTTCACGGCCGCCTTTGATGTTGAAGGTGAAGATGGAAGCACCGCCGTTGGGGAAGTACTTCTCGTACAGGGCGTGGTCGGGATGGTCCGGCAGGCTGGGATGATTGACGTGGTCCACCTTCGGGTGATGGTTCAGGAACTCCACGACCTTCTTGGTGTTCTCGTTGTGGCGGTCCAGGCGCAGAGACAGGGTCTCGGTGCCCTGCAGCAGCAGCCAGGCGTTGAACGGACTGATGCAGGCGCCGGTGTCACGCAGGATGATGGCGCGGACGTAGGTAACAAAGGCGGCGGGGCCGGCAGCGTCCACGAAGCTGACGCCGTGATAGCTGGGGTTCGGCTCGGAGAAAGCAGGGAACTTGCCGCTGGCCTTCCAGTCGAACTTGCCGGAATCGACGATGATGCCGCCCAGAGTGGTGCCATGGCCGCCGATGAACTTGGTGGCGGAGTGAACAACAATGTCAGCGCCGTGCTCCATGGGGCGGATCAGGTACGGGGTACCGAAGGTGTTGTCGATGACCAGGGGCAGGCCGTGCTTGTGGGCAATCTCGGCAATGGCGTCAATGTCGGGAATGTCAGAGTTGGGGTTGCCCAGGGTCTCCAGGTAGATGGCGCGGGTGTTGTCCTGAATTGCGCCCTCGACCTCGGCCAGATTGTGGGCATCCACAAAGGTGGTGGTCACGCCGAAAGCGGGCAGGGTGTGCTCCAGCAGGTTGGAGGTGCCGCCGTAGATGGTTTTCTGGGCAACGATGTGGCCGCCGTTCTGGGCCAGGGCCTGGATGGTGTAGTTGATGGCGGCAGCGCCGGAGGCAACGGCCAGAGCGGCAACGCCGCCCTCAAGGGCTGCGATGCGCTTCTCGAACACATCCTCGGTGGTGTTGGTCAGACGGCCGTAAATGTTGCCGGCGTCCTTCAGGTCGAAGCGGTCAGCGGCGTGCTGGGCGTTATGGAACACGTAGGAAGTGGTCTGGTAAATAGGCACGGCGCGGGAATCGGTGACGGGGTCAGCCTGCTCCTGGCCAACATGCAGCTGCAGGGTCTCAAAATGGTATTTACGCTCGCTCATGATAAAATCCTCATTTCTGTTATTTGTTATTTTTTGATAAAGAAAAAGCCGGGGCTCCCGATGGGTATAGCTCCCGGACAGAATAACAGGACAGCGCCGTTTTTACCGACAATGCAAAGCGTACCGCGCCCTGCACCCGACCTGTTCCGCCCGGGAGCAGCACATTCGGCCACAACGGAAATTCTGCCGCAGCAGGCTGCCGAACACAGTAGTCATACGCTTTGCACCTCCTTTTTGTAAGCACATACAGGGTTCTCGCAAGAACAAACCTATGTGATTTGTAGGTTGTTTGTATCATATCATGGATAAACCGCCTTGTCAATAGGAAAATAGGATTTTTACGCAAAAAATGGCAGTGCCGGAGGGGGGGCTTTCACGGCTCATTTAACAACTAACGTTAACCCAGAGGTGGGGCGGGGGGTGTGTTAAAGCTCCGGCCTCTGTTGAATCTGCCACGCAAAAAGGAGGGAACTTGTCCCCTCCCTGCGATACCTATTTATATTCACAGAATCGTGCCGCCGCCGACTACTACGTCGCCATCGTACAGCACCACGGCCTGCCCGCGGGTGATGGCGCGCTGCGGCTCATCAAATTCCACTTCCACCTTGCCGTCCGGCAGCGGGCGCACGGTGGCGGGCTGCTCGGGCTGGCGGTAGCGGGCCTTGGCCTTTACGCGCATGGGGGCGGTCAGTTCGGGGATAGAGATCCAGTTGAAGTCCCCGGCTACCAGCGTGGTGGTGAACAGTTCGCTCTCGGGGCCGACGGTGACGGTGTTTTTCTCCATATCCTTGCCGCAGACATACACCGGCGCACCCAGAGCCAACCCCAGGCCCTTGCGCTGGCCGTTGGTGTAGCGCACGGCGCCGTGGTGGCGGCCCACCACCTTGCCGGTGGTATCGATAAAATCGCCGTCCGGGTAAAATTTGCCGGTGTATCGTTCCATAAAACCGACATAATCACCGTCCGGCACAAAGCAGATGTCCTGGCTGTCGTGCTTGTGGGCGTTGCAGAAGCCTGCCTTCTCGGCCAGCACACGGATGCTGGGCTTGTCCATGCCGCCTAAGGGAAACCTGGTGTGGGCCAGCTCGTCCTGGGTGAGGACATACAGCACGTAGCTCTGGTCTTTTTCACCGTACAGCGCCTTTTTCAGCAACCAGCGGCCGGTGTCGGGGTCCTGCTCGATGCGGGCATAGTGGCCGGTAACAACATAATCCAGGCCGTGCTCCCGGGCGAAGGCCAGCATTTTATCAAACTTCATGTAGCGGTTGCAATCGATGCAGGGGTTGGGCGTTCCGCCAGCTTCATACGTAGCTATGAACTTTTTTATGACCTTCTCGCGAAATTCATCGGTGTAGTTGATGACCTCAAAGGGAATATCCAGCTGGAAAGCCACGTCGGCGGCATCCTCCACATCTTTGGCTGAGCAGCAGGTGTGGAAGCCGCATTGGCCCAGGTCCTCATTCTGGTACAGGCGCATGGTAGCGCCCATGCAGCGGTAGCCCGCCTGCTTCATCAGGTAGGCAGCAACAGAGCTGTCCACGCCGCCGCTCATGGCGATCAGCGCGCCGGGTGTATTTTCCATAGGGAACCCTCCTAAATCATGCAAAAAAGGGGCAGACATGGGTCTGCCCCTTGCATTATAGCAAATTATTCAGTTAGATGCAATCAGTCTGCAAACAACGGGGTGGACAGGTAGCGGTCGCCGGTATCGGGCAGCAAGGCCACGATGGTCTTGCCGGCGTTCTCGGGGCGCTTGGCCAGCTCGATGGCAGCCCAGACAGCAGCGCCGGAGGAGATGCCCACCAGGACGCCCTCCTTGTGGCCGACCAGCTTGCCGGTGGTGAAAGCGTCCTCGTTGGCAACGGGGATGACCTCGTCGTAGATCCTGGTGTCCAGCACGTCGGGCACAAAGCCAGCGCCGATGCCCTGGATCTTGTGGGCGCCGGCAACACCCTTGCTCAGCACAGGAGAGGTGGCAGGCTCAACAGCCACGACCTTGACGTTGGGGTTCTGGCTCTTGAGGTAGTCGCCGACACCGGTCACGGTGCCGCCGGTGCCGACACCGGCAACGAAGATATCGACCTTACCGTCGGTGTCCTCCCAGATCTCGGGGCCGGTGGTTGCCTTGTGGGCGGCGGGGTTGGCCGGATTGACGAACTGGCCGGGCACAAAGGCGTTGGGGATCTCCTTAGCCAGCTCGTCAGCCTTGGCGATGGCACCCTTCATGCCCTTGGCGCCGTCGGTCAGGACCAGCTCAGCGCCATAGGCCTTCATCAGCTGGCGGCGCTCCACGCTCATGGTCTCGGGCATGACGATGATGATGCGGTAGCCGCGGGCAGCAGCCACGGAGGCCAGGCCGATGCCGGTGTTGCCGGAGGTAGGCTCGATGATGACAGAGCCGGGCTTGAGGACGCCCTTGGCCTCGGCGTCATCGATCATGGCCTTGGCGATACGGTCCTTGACAGAGCCGGCCGGGTTGAAGTACTCCAGCTTAGCCAGGATCTTGGCCTGCAGGCCCTCGGCAGCCTCGATATGAGTGAGTTCCAGCAGCGGAGTATGGCCGATCAGCTGGTCAGCGGAAGTGTAGATTTTGCTCATGGTGGTGTCCTCCTAATTTATATAAGGTAATTGTTTATGTTATTGTACGTTCTTAAAGGCTCCCTCTGCGAGGGTGACTCCCCACAGTGCGGGGAGATGTCGCGAAGCGACAGAGGGGCATTTGGCTAAGCGGCTGCTATCAACATCGAAACATGTAATTCGTTTTCATATATTCATACCTCACTTGTAGGTTGATTGGATTGTACCGCACAATTCCCTATTTGTCAATAGGGTTTGAGGGAATTTTTGCAGAAATATTTTGCCCGCCCCTGTTGCATTCCCATTTACCGACCTGTATAATAGGAATATAGAACAAAGGAGTACCACACATGATGATTTCAACGAAGGGCCGTTATGCGCTGCGGGTCATGGTCGATATTGCCGAGAACCAGCGCGATGGCTATATCCCCTTAAAGGAGATCGCCCATCGGCAGGACATCTCGGAAAAATATCTGGAGGCCATCGTAAAAGGGCTGGTGAAGGAGCGTTACCTCACCGGCCTGCGGGGCAAGTCCGGCGGTTATCGACTGACCCGTGCGCCCGAGGATTACACCGTGGGCGCCATCCTGCGCATTACCGAGGGCAGCCTGGCCCCCGTGGCCTGCCTGGAGCAGGAGCACGTGGACTGCCCCCGCATGGCGGACTGCCGCACCCTGCCCATGTGGCGCAAGCTGAACACGATGATCCAGGACTTTTTCGATGGTATCACCCTGGCCGACCTGATGGACACGGATCAGGTGGGGAACGATTACGTTATTTGATATTGAAAGGCTCCCTCTGCGAGACAGCCCCCCACCCGCTTCGCGGGAGCCCCCTCCCAGAGGGGGCCTTTTTTATCGGCATCCAATCCCCCTTTTTTTGTCTCATTTGACAGTTTTCGACTTTTATTTACCGGTTTCTATTGCTTTTTTGTCATATCGTATACTATAATAAGGTATAAAACTGTTAAATTTACCGCAAGAGAAACTGGGGTACTGAATGAGCGATAAACAACGGATCTTAATAGCTGACGATTCAGAGATGAACCGCGCCATCCTTACCGAAATGCTGGGCGAGGAATACGAGATCCTGGAAGCAGAAAACGGACAGCAGGCCATCGAAATGATCGAGAAAAACAGCGGCATTGATCTGCTGCTGCTGGACATCATGATGCCGGTAAAAGACGGCTTCGATGTGCTGACTGCCATGAATCAATATCACTGGATCGACGAACTGCCGGTCATCATGATCTCGGCCGAAAACGCCACCTCTTTCGTAGAGCGCGCCTACAATCTGGGCGCGACCGACTATATCAGCCGCCCCTTTGATATGGCGGTGGTGCACCGCCGTGTGGTCAACACCCTGATGCTGTACGGCAAGCAGAAGCGCCTGATGCAGCTGGTGGCCGACCAGATCTACGAAAACGAAAAATCCAACTCGCTGATGATTACCATCCTCAGCCATATTGTCGAGTTCCGCAATGGCGAGAGCGGCATGCACGTGCTGCACATCCGCACCTTCACCGAGATGATCCTGCGCAAGCTCATCACGATGACCGACAAGTACCCGCTGACCGAGACGGAGATCAGCCTCATCACCATGGCGTCCGCCCTGCACGACATCGGCAAGATCAACATCCCCGAAACCATCCTGAACAAGCCCGGCAAGCTCACGCAGGAAGAGTTCGAGATCATGAAGACCCACACCACCATCGGTGATAAGATTTTGCACGAGCTGCCGTTCGAGCAGGACGCGCCGCTGGTCAAAACCGCGCGTCAGATCTGCCACTGGCACCACGAGCGCTACGACGGCCGCGGCTACCCCAACGGGCTGAAGGGCGACGACATCCCCATCGGTGCCCAGGCCGTGGCGCTGGCCGATGTCTACGACGCCCTGACCAGCGAGCGCTGCTACAAAAAAGCCTTTGACCATGATACCGCGCTGCACATGATCTTAAACGGCGAGTGCGGCGCCTTCAATCCCCTGCTGATGGAGTGCCTGGTGGAGATCAGCGAGGATCTGCGCAGCAAACTGCACAGCGGCGCGGTGGACCACGACTACCTGGCCGAAGCCCAGCAGATCTCCGCCAAGGTGCTGCACAACAGCAACCTGCCCGAGCAGGACAACACCAGCCGTGCGCTGTCGGCATCCTCCATCAAGACGGATTTCTTCCTCCACCACACCCACTCGGTGCAGTTCGACTACAGCGCCGCCACCAATGTGCTGACCCTGTCGGACTACGCGGCGCGGCATCTGCATGGCCCCCAGACCCAACAGCTGACCGAGGCGACCTCGCAGTATTTCTTCTCGCAGGATGATATGCGCAAGCTGCAAAAACTGTTGCATGCCACCACCCCGCAGAATCCCGAGGTAAAAATGCGCGCCCAGCTGCCGGTGGACGGCAAGTACCGCTGGTTCCGCGTTTACGCCCGGGCCATCTGGTTGGACGATACCAACCCGGTCTATCTCGGCGCAGTAGGTGAATGTCACCCTGTGCAGAGCACAGAGCTGCCGGACAAGGGCGAGAATGTCAACCTGGTCACCACCGAGGGCGTGCAGGCCATGATGCGCGGCATGGAACAGATCTTTGACGTAGTGCGCCTGGTGGATGTGAAAAAGAATACTGTATGGACTTTTGATGAAGCCGGCAAGTTAAAACCCACCAATCACCCCTGCCATGCGGTGTGGAACAGGAACCTGCCCTGCAGCAACTGTTCGTCCTTCCGCGCCTTTACCCAGCATAACCAGATCTCCAAGCTGGAGTTCAACGACGGCAAGGCCTATCAGGTGCTTTCCAAGTATATTGAGGTGGACGGCACCCCCTGCGTACTGGAACTGGTAAGTAAGCTGAAAGAAAACCCGCTGCTGACCGTGGACGGCCGCAACCTGCTGAGCAATAACATGAGCGCCTACAGCCAGGCCCTCTACCGCGACCCCCTGACCAACGCCTACAACCGCCGCTATTACACCGAGCAGAGCGAGGCTTTCGCCAATGCCGAGGGCGTAGCGATGATCGACGTGGACAATTTTAAGGCCGTCAACGACACCTACGGCCACCAGGCCGGCGACGAAACGCTGCGCCTGATCGTGCGCGGCATTATCGACTGCATCCGGAGCAGCGACATCCTCATCCGCTACGGCGGGGACGAGTTTTTGCTGTTCTTCCCCAGCATCCCCTCGGACATTTTTGCTTCCCGCCTGGAGGAGATTCGCCGCCGGGTGGAGAGCATCACCGTACCGGGCTGCCCGAACTTCAAGCCCACCGTCAGCATTGGCGGCGTGTACGGTGCCCACCCGCTGGCCGATGCCATCCACCGTGCCGACCTGAAAATGTACGACGCCAAGCACGAGAGAAACCACGTGTCCGTGTCTATTTTACCCCCCCCACAACGGGATTTTGATGTAGAATAAGGAAGTTTAAAAGGAGTATTCACGATCATGACCCTGCAGGAATTTTACACCCGCATTGGCGGCAATTACGATGACACCCTCCGCCGCATCCCCAGCGAAGCCCTCGTGCGCAAGTTTGTGCTGAAGTACCCCAACGACCCCAGCTTTGGCCAGCTGAAAGACGCCCTGACCGCCCAGGATTGGGAGACCGCGTTCCGGGCTTCCCACACGCTGAAGGGCGTGGCCCAGAATTTGGGTATGGAACACCTGTATCAGGTATCCTCGGCCCTGTGCGAGGCTGTGCGCGGCTCCAAGCCCCTGACCGACCCTGCCCTGTGGCCTCCCGTAGAGGAGGCCCATGCCCAGGTGTTGACAGCGATCCAAGAACTGTAAGCACCTATAAGGCTCCCTCTGCGAGGGTGACACCCCACAGTGTGGGGAGATGTCGCGAAGCGACA